>ENA-UPTF01000217-UPTF01000217.1-marine-metagenome-genome-assembly--contig:-NODE-217-length-41421-cov-6.066830_pt1 | contig 41421 bp, 52 predicted proteins | sample MGYA00238166_ERZ767019 | MGnify/ENA primary metagenome ERZ767019 (study PRJEB28930, sample SAMN06266391) | marine metagenome | isolation source: Sea water from 250 m depth | place: Atlantic Ocean | study... | reverse complement strand
CTTATCATATTCACCAAATTTGTATGCCTCAACTTCTACAATTCTGCCTGCCATGTCTCCTTTCTTTGTTTTTCTTACTAGGATTTTTCCTAGAATATCTTTTGCTACTTTTAATGTATCTCTATTATAAAATTCTCTTTCTACGGGCCTTAAATTCTTTAACAACTTCACGGAAAGACTTTCTCATGATTATCTATTGATTTTTCTAACAACACTGCAAAATTAATTTTATTTGGCTTGCCACCTACTAATCCACCAATCCCTCTTTTTTCCTTCGTTACAAAAGTACCATCATTGCCCATTCCTTGCACTTCTTTTAACTTATTCACAATTTCCGATACATCTGAATTCCTAGATACAATATAAGCATGGCTTAGTTTTGCTTCTCTTTCTTTTAACATTCTGAGTTTTTCAATAAATTGATTAATCTCATCCCATTCATATTGATTCATTTTACATTCGACAACAACAAGAATTTCATCATCCTCACTTAAACAAGCTATCTTAAAATCCCCAATATTAGGAACCGGATAATCTATGTTAACTTTAGCCGATTGAAATTCATTCACTAACCACATTGTAGTTCTAATTAACAAATAGTCATCCCTTTCAACTTTATCTTCTAGAATTGCATAATACAAAGATCGAATTGCTTGATCATTCATTTTATTCAAACTGTTCATCATTCCTGAACCCAATACAGACCTCTCTTTTTTCGCAATATGATTAATCAACCCTGTAGGAATCTTTATTTTAATTAATTCATCTACCATTTCTTCTCGAGTTTTCATTTCTAACATTATCGGATACTTTTGTAATAAGTATTTGGTAAATTACTTCCTTAAACTAAATAATGATTACAGTATATCTATTATATGGCCAAAAAAATTACTAATATTACTCTTGTTCACGAATGCGACGAATCTAACTGCCATCTTAATAATCAAGAACAGACAAAATGGATAGAAAACATTCTTCCTAAGGAAAAACTTGAATGGAATTGGAAACTAACAGACATTAAAGTTTTTGATGTTACCAGTCCTAATCCAGATAATGCCGATTCGTATATCTCAAGAGTTTTAGATAAAAAATATGAAGAATCTGATAACTAGATTCCTTCAGTTGCGCGTTTTAGCATAAATGCCCCATCTTTCATAATCAATTCAAACACATCATTCACTTCAAAACGAACTGCTAATAAATCATATTCTGCTTCTGATAAGAATAAAGTCATTTTTGGTAAAACCATTTCCCGTGAATTCATAGGAAAAACCCCGATTGATTGAAATTGTGAAATTATTCCTTTGACCATTTTAGTTTCATCTGTTCCACCCATTCCTCCTACCACACCTGAGTCAGTTCTATCTCGAACCTCTACTAATTCAATTTGCTTACCAGGTTGTGCAGTTTCAGGATCAGATACACTGCTAATCTTATGAACTCGGACTTTAACCATAAAAAGTAATAATTTACATTATTTATATCTCTAAGTTCTGAAAAAAATATCTTTTATGATTAAACATTTATAATATATTTTTATTAAGTTAATTTAATTGACAAAATTTTTAAATCCAACTATTGGCGATTTCTCAATTTCCTTAAAGGACGAACATAAAGATATTCAAGAATTAGCCCGTGAATTTGCGAATAATGAAATTGGTCCTATTGCGCATAAAATTGACGAAGAAGATAAAATTCCTGATTCACTAGTACAAAAAATGTCCGAATTAGGATTTCTTGGAGTTCCATATCCAACTGAGTATGGCGGTATTGGCATGGATTATCTTTCAATGGCGATTGTTATAGAAGAATTGGCACGTGTAAGTTGTGCAGTTTCTGTTATACCTGTAGCTCATACTCTAATCACGATGCCACTCACAAGTTTTGGTACAGAAGATCAAAAACAACAATTTCTTATTCCCCTTGCCAAAGGTGAGAAAATAGGTGCGCACGCAATGACTGAACCAGGTGCTGGTTCGGACCCTGCTGGAATCTCTACCAAAGCCACTAAAGATGGAAATGATTGGATAATTAATGGTACAAAAGCTTGGTGTACAAATGGAGATATTGCAGATACTTTCTTAATCTTTGCTCGTACATCGGATGAACAAAAACGACATCTGGGTATTAGTGCTTTTATTGTAGATCGAAACACGGATGGATTTACAGTAGGAAACGCCCTTCCAAAAACTGGCATACGCGGATCAAAATCTGTTGAATTAATTCTTGAAGACGCTAAAATTCCAAATTCCAATATTCTCGGAGAAGAAGGTAAAGGATTCTATGTCGCAATGGATTGCTATGATCATGGTCGTATCGAAATCGCTGCTCAAGGTGTTGGCATTGGCCAAGCAGCTATCGAATCAGCTTCTAAATATATTACTCAACGTAAAGCCTTTGGACAAACAATTATGGATTTCCAGGGTCCACAATTCATGTTAGCAGAAGCCACAGCTGAATTACAAGCATCTAGATTATTGACTTATTGGGCTGCATCTCTTAGAGATCAAGGAAAAGATTACGTTTCATCTGCTGCTATTGCAAAAATGTATGCAACTGAAGCTGCTGAAAGAGCGTCTCTTACTGCTATAAAATTATGTGGATCCGCTGGCGTTGCTACAGAATATCCTATGGAAAGATATCTTCGCGATAGTCAAATCACTAAAATTTATGAAGGCACCAACGATATTCAACGTGTAACTTTGGGTAAATTACTTCATAAAGAAACTAAAAATGAATTAGGACTTTAATTACTTTCTATTTCTTCTACTTCGTTATTGGAATCATTATCAACATTTTCAATGTTGGCAAGTTCTACGGCATAATCTTGATCAATTACTTTTGCAGTAATTAGATTTACTAGAGAATTAGTTGAAGCTTCTCCTGTTACTTTTCCCCCTCTACCGCGTATTTGTCGCCATTTGAGATTTGTGCTTCCACTCTTCGACTTGTAGATTATTCCTAACACATCTCGAACATTGATAAAAGTGATATCGCGTTCTTTTTTTAATGTAACTTTGTCCGCCGCTTCAATATAGATAGAACCAGTTTCACCGTCTTTTTCTGGGAAAACTTCTGGGTCATACAAATAACTTTCAGGTATATATGATGCGCATGTACTATTGATAAGAAATCTTCTGAAACTCTCTAATGCTGATGTCGTGTCTACGTTAACCATACTATGACTAATGCTATCTTATTAATTTAGTTTACGGGATAATAACAAAAATTTTTATTACTGATTTCTAAATTCAGAATCTTTGATATATGAAATTACTTCCGTAAAATTTTTTACCCGAATTAGATTGTTACGACTAATAATGTGGTTATTCCAGGGCTGATCATATACTAAAGCCACTTTATCTAAATTGGCAATTTCCATTACCTGTATTGGCGAATCATCAACGAATATGTCATAATCCAAGTTTCCTTTCAAGTAATTTTCATCAACAACAACTATCTCATCAAAAGTAATCTTGGTCATTTCCAACCATCGCATTACATCATCCATTGTTTTTTTATTTCTAGCAGTTACTAAATCTGTTTTACCAAAATCCTTTATCTCATTGATATTTTCTTTTAATCCAATTTCCGTTTCATCTATTAATTGCCATTCCTTCCATGCATCATCAAATACATCTTCAAATGCTTTTTTTGAAATGCCTATCTTTTTCCAAAAATCCCACTGATCAACATTACTCTTATCAACTTTAATGCCAAATCTCTCATTCAGTAATCTAATCCATATCTTTGATGCATCTGCTAATACTCCGTCTAAATCTATTGCAATCTTCATCCTGTGCTCTAAATCCTATTATTTTTCTGAAAATATTAAAAGATTAAAACTTAATCATTAATTGACGATTATTGACTACGAAACTCTTTGTTTACCATATGAATCAAGATGATCCAAAAAAATGCACTGCATTAAAATTGGTACGACTTGGTTTAGTTAAAAAAATTACCTTAAAACAAGTTCCCAAAAATTCAATACTACTCAACCCTATGTCTGATAATATACTGTGTAAAACAGATCAAAAACATCTACGTTCCGGTCTTGTTGTAATTGATTGTTCATGGAAAAAAGGTTCTGATGTTTTTAAAAATAGATTTCCTGGTATTAATAGAAGACTTCCAATATTGCAAGCAGGAAATCCTACTAATTATAGTAGACTTTTCACACTTTCGTCATCCGAAGCACTTGCTGCATCGTTATTTATTACTGGTAATTTTCAAGAATCAGAACTCGTTCTATCGAAGTTCAAATGGGGACATACTTTTTTCGAACTCAATTCTGAAATACTGGATGACTATTCAAACGCTAATACTTCGGAAGAAATCTCTCTTATCGAAAAAGAATATTATCAAAAATTCTTATAATTAAATTTTTATCACATTATCCTTAAGTATAATAATTACTAATATTAAATATACGATGTTATTACCTGCTGAGATTGAAACTAAAACATCCGTCCCTGCCCTTAGAGCTCTCGTTGCAAAACGTTTAATCAAAGAATATAATTTTAGCCAAAAAGATACTGCAAAGCTAATTGGCGTAACTCAAGCAGCAATTAGTAATTATCTTCGTGGAACAAGAGGCAATCTCACCTCACTTGGTGACGATGAACGTATTCAAACTATTGTTGCTGAAATCACAACAATGATGATTGAAAAACATGAATTAAGCGATATAATCTCCAAGTTCAATGAGGCTTGCAGCGTAATTCGGAGCAATAGAATGTTATGTGACATTCATAAAAAATTAGAACCTTCACTTGATGTTGATAATTGCCATGTTTGTGAAATGGACGACGACCAAACCTCTTCAAAAAGCTTCAATATCTCATTAAAATAAATTTATTACTGAACTTATGAAAATAATTACATTAGGTACAGGTAATGCATTTACATCCAACGGTCGTGATAATGCATCAGTTTTGCTTGATGGAACTTTTAAAGTATTATTCGATTGTTCACCTCAAACAATCTCATCCTTAAGAAAACTAAATCTTGCACCAAATCAAATTGATTATATATTTGTCTCGCATCTACACGGAGATCACTCTGGTGGCCTTCCCTTCTTTTTATTAAATCTTAAACATCGTGAATCAGGAACAGTAACTGTTAGTGGGCCTCCTGGTTTAGAAAAACAAATTCATACTGTTTATAAAGAATATTTTGGCGATGTCGATATAAACAAATACTTCAAATTTCAACACCCTGATTCAAAATATCCTTTTGACTTGGAATATATGGAAGGTAATCACTCAATTCTGGACTTTATATATAAAATTGAATTTGACAACAAAAAAATTGTTTACACTGGCGATACTCGACCTATTGATTTATCCAAATTTGCTAAGAATGCAGATTATTTAATACACGAAGCAGGCGAACTCAATCCAGATTTAGCACATGAATCAGCACATACTACTCCTATTCAAGCTGCTGAAATTGCAAAAGAAGCCAACGTTAAAAATCTTATTCTTATTCATCGTCCCAACTTCAATCAAGAATTAATAGATGAGATTCACTCAATATTTCCTAATACATTGATGCCTAATGACCTTGATATTATTGAATAAAATAAATAGTTATAATTTATTCTAGACTAATGAAATCTATTGAAATATTATTCTACGAAAAAATTTGGACCAATAACTACTGGTCATAGGCAGTGGAAAGATGCTGGACACTGTAAATACGTGCATGGTTATGCTCGTCATGTAGAGATTACTTTTGGATGTTCTAGTCTCGATGATAAACAATGGGTTATGGATTTTGGAGGCCTCAAAGAAATTAAAGACTGGTTAAATGAACAATGGGATCACCGTCTACTTATTGCTAGTGATGATCCTCTCATGTCCGACTTTAAAGTACTACACGAAAAAGGCGGATGTAACCTCAATATAATGGATATAGAACAGGGATGGGGCCCCGGAATTGAGGCTTCTTGTAAATTTATTTATGACTATGTTGATCAGTGGATTAAAAAACTGACCGATTCTCGTGTTTGGGTTCATAAAGTCCAAATCTGGGAGCATGAAAATAACTCTGCATTTCTTACTAATGAGTAGGTCTACTATCTCATGACTTCTCGTTCAGCATTAATTTTACTTTCAGGTGGAATTGACTCTGCTGTTGCTCTTTGGAAAATGAAAGAAATGAATTATGATACCTACACAATTACTTTCAACTACAATAAACGGTTTGCTAAAGAAATCGAATGCTGTAATCAAATCTCTAATCTGTCTGAGTCTATCTCACACAAAATAATTAATCTAAATTTTCTTTCTGAATTTGAAGACGAAATCTACAACGAATCAAGCCCATTGTTTAATAACAAAAATAATATACCGCCCAATTATATTCCATCAAGAAATTTAATTTTTTATTCTATTGCATTATGGTGGGCTGAAACTCTTGGTATTGGAACCATAGTTGGTGGACATAATAAAAACGATATTGATTCTTTCCCTGATTCTAATACTGATTTCTTTCATCAACTAACTAGTTTAGCTAATAGTTCTACATATGGTTCTCGAGAAATTTCTTACAATATACTTATGCCTCTTAGCAAACTAAATAAAAAACAAGTGATTGAGGAAGCTCTACGTCTAAATGTACCTCTAAATTTAACTTGGTCTTGTGAAAAACAAGAAGACATTCCTTGTAAGTTATGCCGATCATGTAAACTCCGATTAGATAGTTTTTCAATTCTGGGAATACAAGATCCATTATCAACTATTTAGCAGCAGACGAATATTGTATTCATATTTTATATATGATGAATATACCGGTACGATAAGATAGGTTGATAACTTGTTAGACAAATCTAAACAAAAAAAATTCTCCTCGAACGACGTTTTACCTGATATTCAAAATCAAAGTGCATCTGTAGATGTATCTGCTGGAATCTCAAACTTCAGAACTCTTTATCAAAGCGACGTTGGGCCTTTATTTGTTAATTTTTCAGTCAGTGTTTCTACACAAAATACTCGAGGTGTTCACATGAGCCGTTTGATAAAATCCACATTAAAACATAGTACTGGTCGATATATTGAAGATTCTCTGATAAAGATTCATGACGAGATTACTAAAACACAACCTGACTGCCAAATTAATGTAAAATTTCAATATCCGGTACATGATCAATTTCTCGATACATCTATTACATTAAATCCTAACAAAAAATTCGATTATGACTTTAAACTCAAAGGCATTACTTCTTGTCCATGTAGTAAAGCAATATCTGGAGTCGGTCATATGCAACGAACAATACTTACTTTACAACTACGGCAAAATTCTTTGATAAACTTTGAAGAAGTTGCACTAAATCTTAACGAATGTTTTTCCGCTAGCCTAAAAGAATTCCTTAATCGTGCTGACGAAGCGAATAAAATTGTTGAAGCCCAAAATAATTCCAAGTTTGTTGAAGACGTAGTACGCGATTGCTTAAAGAGATTTCCTGCTGCTAAATACATTCATGCACAAAGTTTAGAATCTATACATTCTCATGACGCGATTGCATCATGGCCAAAAAATAACAATAATTAACCTCTAACGATTAGCTGTTTTCATAACCATCTTGAATTCTTCTTTGTTCTCAAATTGAAGATATGAATTATGTCTCTTTTCGTATCTTATACTTGAAATTAACCTAGAACCATAATCATGTCCTGGACAAATCTTTACATGATCATCTAATTTCATAATTTTTTGAAAACTTTTGAACAAATCTTCATCCTTGCCTCCAGGTAAATCAGTTCTTCCACATCCACCTACAAACAATGTATCTCCTGTAAATAGATAATTTTTCTTAGTGTCGGTTTTATCCGATAACAAATAACATATTCCATCTGGTGTATGACCAGGCGTATGCATTATTCTTAGTGTTAAAGCATCTAATTTTATAACTTCTTTATCTTTTAATGACCTATCTTTATTTGTCGGTGCACTTGAATGAGCGCATATTTGTCCTCCAGTTCTTTGTACGGCCTCTTTGTTTCCAATCGTATGGTCCCAATGACTATGAGTATTGAAAATATATTTTATATTCAAATCTAACTTACGCACAGCAGTTATCACTTTATCTATATCATAAGACGGATCAATAATGAACCCGTTTCTAGTTTTGCTATCGCCTACAATATATGTGAAATTCTTCATATTTCCGACGATAATTTGCATAAACTCCATAAATTCTACAGTTCCTGAGTTATAATGTCGCCAGCCGAATATATACTATAGGTTATTTCCCAATTCTGGCGGTATACCTATATCTACAATAATAATTTCTCCTGTTATTTCGTTTCTTTGCAGTAATCCACTTTTACTTTTATGAAACGTTACAGTCAACTCAGCTTTTATTACATAATTTGCAACACTTCCATCCAGAGGATTTAGACCTGATGGAATATCTACTGCAATTACGGATTTTTTGCTTTTATTAATTTGATTCATTACAAATGCAATTTGATTATTTAACTTTCCATGCAACCCTGTTCCAAATAATGCATCTACAATTATATCGGATTTATTTACCTCATTTTCAAATTCTTTTGTAAAATTCTTATTTTGAAAAACTTCCATTTTCTTTATTTGTTTTATACCTTCAATTAAATTCCAATTCTTTTTTATCTCATGTGTTTTTAATTTTCCTTTAATATTTAACAAACAAATAGTAATTTCATCAGCAAATTGAATTAAATGCCTTGCACACACTAATCCGTCTCCTCCATTATTTCCACTTCCACACACTATCAAAATATTTTTTGATTTATTTTTTGAATATTGTTTTTGAATAACGTTAGCTAACTGTAAACCCGCATTTTCCATTAAAACTAATTTTGATATACCGATTTCTTCTGCCATATCTTCTAATAACTTCATTTTTTCTGGAGTAATAGATTCCAATTAATACAATAAATTTAAGTTAAACCAGTATTAATAAAATAGTATATGGATAGCAAAAATTGTTCAGTCTGCAATAACCCTATGGATAAAGTGCCTGTAAGCGACCATGTTGATTTTGTTTGTTTATCCTGTGGTCCTTCTAGTCCTATATTTTGTACCAAAGATGATAAAGAACGCTGATTGTTCCTAATAAAAGGGCTTTCCTTGCCTGAATGCAATGATTTTTGCCGCACGAATATCCCTAGACGATCTCTTATTTGGCTTTGTTTTCTGATTAGACGTGCCAAATTCATCTACAATTTCTATTTTTGTATTGTCATTTACAAAAGATCTTATTGTTTTAGCGATATAATGAGAATTATGTTTGTCTCCCTTTCCTATTTTTATTACAATCTCACTTTCTTCAAAATATTCTGAAACGTCTTTAACTGTTCTCTTAACTTGATTTATTGATCTACAAACACTTGCGTAAATTTCCTTATCATCATTATATACAATTAAACCAGTTCTATATCCAGGATCTATCCCTATTATTATATTCTTACTCGCTAAATTACTTAATTTACTCAAAATAATATATCCTTGTATCTTTGAATTAGATAATTCTTCTAATGTTGTGTATTTAGTTTTTAATGCAAGATGTTTCTCTAATTCGGTAGTAATGACTAAATTTACAAAACTTGGTATTCTTTCATTAGGAGTTAAGCTAAGAAACGAAAAATTATGATCTTTTAATATTTTTGTAATTTTATAGTATGCCTTACTATCGAGTGTAATAACTGCTATTCTGACGTTAGTTTTACGAGTTTTTTCTATTGTCCCCAACAATACTTGTTATTGATTTTACTTTCTTAAATATTCAATTATACATATATAATAAATGTATGAAAATACCAACAAATCAAGACAGCGAAAACTTTCCTACAATAAATGACACTCAATTTCTTGACCTCTTCAAACCCAATATTTCTACCATCTATATGGATAAATCTCATACCCGGAAACAACTTATTCCAAAATTTTTATCGTCAATCTCGACTTCAGAGTTAATCATCTATCTTGATTTTGACGCTTGGATTCGTAGTTATCTTAGTACATCTAAAAATAATTCAAATATTCTATTACTAAAGCCAACCCAAAATAACCTAGACGACTCTCTACTTACCGTTTTATCATGGAATAATCCAAATTTCAGTTTCTTAATATTGGATTCAATTCCCTCATTTTATAATTTACTTAATCAAATTGAACCTGACCGCGCAGGTGAATTATTATTCTATTATTTATCTTCATTACGGAATTTTGTATATTCTGTCAATGCAAAGATGATTCTGCTTAATCTTTCTATATACAGCACTTTTTCTAAACCTAATAATCGCTTTACAGGAATGAAAATTCTAAATCAAATCAGCGACAATATAATTTACGCGAACTCTGGAAACACTAATACACAAATCTATGTTTATGACGATGAATTATCGATAAAAAAATCCATCAAGTTGGAGAATTAGCCGCCTTTTAGTGCGACTAAAAAGAAACCAATTATTAAACCAATAAATGATAAACCTAATCCAGAAATAATAAATGCTGCCGTGGTTCTTCCTTTTGCAACTTGTTTTGTCGCTCTGGTAATAAAAACAAAACCTACTGTACCACACAATACCGATGAACTAAGAATAACACTTTCTGCTAGTGTTTGTCCCTGCCAATTTGGTATAATTGGTTGTCCTTGTGCGTATGCACCACCTTCCACTAAAGCATTAACAATTCCCGTTGTAAATAAAACAAACAAAGCTACGTATACATACTTTATAGATCGTGTCTGGAACACTGACGAAAACGTATTAGCTATTGTTCTTACGATAGATATACGACTTATACTTAGAAATAAATTACCAGTTAAATTATCGATTTTCTTTTTTATTGCCATATTTTATTCACTCTCTTAATTCGTCCATTATCACTTGTTTTACTAATGTTCCTGTCGTTGATATTTCTAATAAGGTTTTCAGATACTCTTCTCTTTCGATAAAATCTAACCTATTTCTCCAAATTTCATAACCTAAATCTAGGTTCTTGGCAGCGCTCTTATGCGATTTGCAAAGTTTCTCTCCATTCTCTATCATGTTGTCACATAATTTACAACTTTTCATTTTCTCTTCCTCTCATTATGGCAATCTGGATTAGAACAAAAACTCCAAGGCCTTCCCTTGTATGTTGTTCTTATCTTTGGCCAAGAACATTTCACACAACCATTTTTCTGTGTACGTATGTATCCACTTCTTGGTAAAGATGCCCTAACTGTGCATTTTCCCTCCATGCTTCTTGAACAAACTAAAGCACGATTTTTCCAATTTGATGTAATCATCAACGTACCGTCTAAACAAATAGTGCACTTTCGCAATATTATATTTTCTCTAGATTTATTATCAATTTTATTACTTGCACTTGTTAACACCTTTCCTATGTTCTTATCATTGTCTTTTAATGATCTTAAGACCACTTCTAGATCATTCTTCGTAGTTTCTATCACTTGGTCAGATGTTATTTTACCATTTTCAATTTGTTTTAATTTTTCTTCCATTTTTCTTGTCATTTCAGAAGATAATATTTCAGGTGAATAATCACTCAATGTATCCACTAACACTTTAGCTAAATCAGTAGGCGCTAATTTATTTCCACTGACATACATTCTATCAATAATTGTACGAATAATATTTGCTCTGGTAGACTTAGTTCCAATTTCTTCCTTTTCCATTTTTTGTACCAATGTCATCTGATTATACGGAATAACAGGCTCTTCAAATTTCTTATTTACATTCATTCGTTTGATGTCTAACTCATCACCAACCTCAAATTCAACATCGCTGTCTTCTATTTGATTATCGTCATTCCATCCAAAATCTGTCAATATTTTATGCGATTTATAGAAATCATATTCGCCAATTTTGAAGTATATTTCTTTTTTATGGCCGCTTGCGGGTTCTCTAAATAAATTAAGAAATCTTTTTACAATTAAATTAAATACTTTCTTTTCTACATCAGTTAAATTACTTGTAATTATCTTTCCAGTTGGATAGATGCTTGGATGTGCATTGTCTGTTTCTTTACCCTGGGATGGTGTAAACCTTTTCTTCAATAATAGTTGATCTGCTACTTTTTTAAATTCCGATAACTTGCTCAAATCCCTAATTATACGTTGGCAATCTAAATTCTTCGGTAATTTTTGACTATTTGTTCTCGGATAAGAAATTAATGCGTTCAGATAAAGCTTCTCAGCAATACTTAATGTTTGATATGGACTTAATTTGTAGAGTTTAAAGGCTTGTTTTTGTAATCCACTCAAATTAAATGGAACAGGAGGCCTGATTTTAAATTTGGATTTTTCAATTCTACTGACTGTCGCTTTTTCCCCTCTACATTCATTCCGAATTTTTTCTGCCGCTTTATTATTTAATATTTTCTGTTCAACATATTGAATTTTAATCCACTTGTTGTCTCTGTTCTTTTCCGAATCAATGTATGTATCTAATGACCAAAATGGAAGTGGCACATGAGTCTCTCTTAATAACTCATTCTCCACCAGATAAGATATAGTTGGTCCTTGAACTCTTCCCATACTTAATGTTCTATATTTTTTACTACTTGTCATAAAAGCACGTGAAAGAGCTCTGGAAATATTCATGCCGTACAAGAAATCTATCGTATGACGTGTTAGCCCTGCATAGGCTAAATTAATATTGATGTTGTTTTGTATATTTGCAAATGCATATTCTATATCTTCTCTCATTAATGTTGAAAATTTTACTCGTTTCGCAACATTTTGTTTTTCATTGCACGCATACTTCAATATGTTATAACCAATTGTCTCACCTTCTTGATCTAAATCACACGCAAGAATAAACTCATTTGCATGATCAGATAACTTTTCAATAACTTTAATTCTTGAATTAATTATTCTTGAACGATTTCTATCTGCCTGCTTCGAAGGAATCCATGCATAATCATAAATCGGTAATTTCTGACGTTTCTTTAACAAACTCAAGTTATACAAATGACCTATTGCCGAACATATTACATAATTTATTTTATTATATCTGACAACAAATACATCAATATTAAAAATCTTAAACGTTTTATAATTATTGTTTGATAATGCCTCTGAAATTTTTTTTGCAGCTTCTGACTTCTCGCATATTACAAGTGAATATTCATCCACTCCTATAATCTGTCTTAATTCTGTTTTATTCAATTGCTTATTTATTATCAATTAAATTACTTAACTCTAAATAGTGCTATTTTCTCATAAATTCTTAAAACCTTAATTCTTAGAAATGAATATTTATAATAATGCCAAAAATTTTGATTGGATTTCTAATATTATTAATTTTAAACCCAATTTTTGTCCCCCAAATCTCTTCAAATCCAAATATTACGGGAAGTGGAGTAACTATTGCCATCATCGATACTGGAATTGATTATAATCATCCTGATTTAGGTGGAGGTTTTGGAGATGGTAAAACTGTAATTGGCGGTTATGATTTTATAGATAATGATTCTGATCCAATGGATGAACTGGGTCATGGTACGCATATTGCTGGAATAATTATAAAAATTGCCCCTGATTCAAAACTTCTGGCTTATCGAGTCGTAGATTATAATGGATTAGTAAAATCAAGCGATGTAATCCGAGCCATGGATCTCGCAGTTTCGGATGGCGCTGATATAATTAATCTAAGTCTTGGGAGCATGGCAGAATCTAACGAACTTCGTAAGTCTATTAAAGAAATTACTCGATCAGGCATCATCGTTGTCACTGCTGTTGGTAATAGCGGTCCCATTTTTGGAAGTATTGGAGATCCTGCCAAATACGAAGATGTAATTTCCGTTGGCTCACAATACACTGAAGATGTAAATTCAACATTAGCAATAATTAGTATTGATATTATTGAAGAAGAAATCATTGGCCTGCCAATGATAGATTCTGTTCCTCTTACAAATGATCTAAACGCAGAACTAATATTCGTCAATTATGCACGTGACAAAGATCTCGATGGTGTAGACCTGTCAGGTAAAATTGCTGTTGCAAAACGCCGTGGAGAAGAACCAAACGAAGTTGTCTATTTTTCACAGAAAGAATCTAATGTAGCTAAAAAAGGCGCAGCTGGACTTGTTATAATTAACACAATGCCAGGAATAATTAAAGGACGATTACTCCATCCCGGTATGGCTATTGATTATAAACCAAGTATCCCTACAATGATAATTACACAAGAAGATGGCGAGAAAATCCTTGATTCTTTAAACAAATCTAGCGTTCCAATTACCCTGTCCTTTCGCAATACGAATTTGACTAATTTTGTTTCATTATTTAGTTCTCGAGGCCCTGTATCATCGTTTTATTCAAAACCCGATTTGGTTTCATTTGGAGAAAACGTTAATTCTACTTGGATAAATAATTCATACCGATTTCAAAACGGAACTAGTTTCTCTGCTCCACAAGTTACCGCCACTGCTGCTTTATTGCTTGAACTACACGGAGAACTAAGTAAAAACCAACTCCTTGGTATAGTTGGACCTTCGGCTATCCCTCTTACTAATTCGTATAACCTGTATCTGCCTTCTACTCTTCAAGGTTCTGGCAGTCTGAATATTAATAATGCTTTACAGTCACCTCTCTCAATTCATGAATCGCAATTATCATTTAATCTTGCTAATCAACAATCTTCCAACGTACAATTTCTCACTATAGAATCCCTCGTATCCAATTCTCAAGAAATATCAATTAATCATGATCTTCAAAATCAAGACAATACAATTAATCTAAATTCAAGTAAGTTTGTATTGAATGGAAACGATTTTATTGTAATCGAACTCTCTAATGAACTGATTAATTCTATTCAAGAGTCTTACGTCGATGAATTTCGCCTTCTAATACGAACAAACCATTCTAACACGGTTTTTACAATTCCGATTTCAACGTTCTTTAATTCCCTTTCTCTCGATATTGAAGAAACATCTAACTCCCATATCGTTAATATCTTTGGAATTGATACATATGACGAAGCTCTATTACGTATATATAATACCAATACTGCTGAAATTGACGAACAACTTTTTTCCTTCGATGAAGAAATAATTTTACAACTTTCTCCAGGAACTTATTGGATTAATGTTATAGTTTCTTCTAATAACGACTTTGAATTTGGTGGAATTGAATATGAAGTTACTTCTGGAAATAACCTAACTTCTACGACTTCTGATTCATCTATCTGGTTTTATAGTATAATTCCGATTCTTGCAATTCTGATTCTGATGTATTATATTAGAAAATTATTACTGTAACTTATGCATCGACTTTAAATCTGCTTCAAATACTTGTAAATTCTCGGGAATTCCCATTACTATTTCATTCTTTAATGAAAGTCCCTGATCCTTCTTTTTATTCCAGACCAGAGAATTAAACTCAATTATCTCTGCAGTAAGTGCGGATAACTGATAACTATCTTTAATCTCAGGAAAAATCTCCTTGTGTATGCTGGTTTGTGAGTATAATTCCCTCCAAATTTTATCTGTTATAAATGGCGTTATGGGAGCAAGAAGTAATAATATATTCTTCATACATATGTGCAAAGTAGACCAAGCAGCACGCATAGATTTCTCATCAAAGTCATTTCCATAAGCTCGTTGTTTCACTAATTCTATATAATGAGGTGCAAATATATTCCAAATAAACTCTCTAACCTTATTTGCAGGAATAAAGAAATTATAATCTTGATACCCTTCTAAAGATTCTTTAATCACTTTTGATAATTCATCTAATATCCATTTGTCTGTTTCTAATGGTTCTTCTTCCACAACAGGGAAATTAGAAATAAATCTTGCAGTGTTCCATAACTTTGATAAAAACTTACCAACTCCCGTTATCTTAACTTCCGATACACGAAAATCGGATCCTAGATTGACTTCAGATGCTGCCCATAATCTAAACATATCTGCTCCATTCTTTTCTAATATTGGTATAGGATCTATTGCATTACCTTTACTCTTGCTCATCTTCTCTCCATGTTCGTCAACTCCATATCCCATAATCCATGCATGTGAGAAAGGCGTTTTGTTTGTTAATTGATTACATCTTAATATTGTATAATGCAACCATGTTCTGATAATATCTTTTGATTGAGGACGTAAACTTGTAGGATAAGTCTTTTTGAAAAATTCTTGATCCTTGTTATATTTTGTAATAAATAATGGCGATATACTTGAATCCATCCACGTATCAAATGTTCTTTCGTCTCCTACAAATTCATCTTTTCCACATTTCTTACAACTATCAAAAGGAGGATCTTCTTTCCATGGTCTAACATATTTGCCTGGTTCAGGTAAATTCGGTTCATTACATGATTTACAATACCAAACTGGGACTTCTGTTGCATTATATCGTCTTCTCGATATGGGCCAATCCAGTGAAATAGCTTCAATCCAATCAATTAATCTTCTTCGATGTTCTTCTGGATGGAATTTCAATGTTCGTGCAATTTCTAATAACTCATCTTTGTATTCTATCTGTTTGACATAGTATTCTTCCATTGGAATGATTTCCATAGGGTTCTTACTTCTTTCACAACAAGGAGTTCTGTGATTTATGTCCTCGATTCGTTCTACCAAATCTGATTCTTGTAAATCTTTGATTATCGTTTCTCTGGCTAGATTAACTTTCAATCCTTGATATTTTCCAGCATTTTCTGTCATTCTTCCTGCCGTATCAATACTGATTTTCTCTTGTAATTTTAATTCTCTAAATAATAATACATCGGTGTAGTCTCCATAACTACATATCATTACAGCCCCAGAACCGAATTCCATCTTTGCACTAGGATGCTGAACTATTTTCACATAGTTGTCAAATACAGGAACTCTAACCTCTTTGTTTATAAGATTCTTAAATCGATCATCGTCAGGATTGACTAATATGACTTGACAACTTGATAATAGTTCAGGTCTAGTCGTCGCTATTATAACATAGTCTTCCTTTTCTTTGATGTAAAATTTAAGATAAACTAATTTTGATGGCAATTCTTGATAGAATATCTCTGCATCAGCAATAGTTGTACGACATTTAGAACAATAATTATTTGGCCTAGAAGACTGGTAAATTCGATCTTTATTCCATAATTCAATAAATGTTGCCTGTGTAAGTGCCCTATATTCGTCAGAATCAGTCCTATAATATTCACTAAATAGTCCCGATAACCCCATGAGCTTCATTGTAGAAATCATCTCCGACTCTAAATCATCTAGTGCAATCTTACAAAGTCCTGTAAATTCTTCTCTAGGCGTAGATATCATACTAACTTTGAATTTCTTTTCAGTATAGATTTCTACAGGTAAACCGTTTCTATCAATTCCTATTGGAAACAACACATTGTAATTCATCATTCTTGCAGTTCTTGCAATCATATCAATTTGTGAATAATGTGCCGCTGCACCAATGTGCCACGGTCTTCCAGACGGATATGGAGGCGGCGTATCAATTGTAAACACTTCTCTCTGATCATTTATGTCAAATTCATATAACGATTCACTATTCCATAATTCTGAAATGCTTTTTTCAATTTCTACATTCCATCGATTCTCTTTAATTTTTGGTTCCAACTAATCCATCTCCAATTTACTGAATCCTATACCTCAATATTGCCCCTAATCCACCAAAACTCATCAACATCTTTCCCTCTTCCGATCCACTTCCTAAAACCTCGATTCTTGTTCCTGCATCTGAAGCATTATCTTCTAGAATCTCAATTAAATCAGTTTCTGTCACCGAGAAATCAGATGAATTACATGAATTACAAGATTCACTCAATAATTTCTGTTTTTCTTGTACATAGACAGTTCTGTTTAGGATTTTATTAGTGACTTCTGAACATCTATTACATTTTAATGAAATATTTAACATGTTCAAATCTTCTGATGCTATGATAACTTCAACTGCACCTTTGGTTGTTGCATCCATTACTTCACTTATCCCGTATGCCGCAAGACTCTTTTCTTTATGTATCTCTCCTAAAAATCTTTGAATCAACTTCTTTTCTTCTACAACTCTCATATCTTTCAAAACTTCTGTTGATTTGTCTACTGCTTCACGTACTCCTTCGGCTCCAGAATAAGCCCCATCTATCTCTGTCAAGATTTTTTCTTTTAACCTATAATCCAAATATCCACTTTTCAAAAATGATTCCTTTGTAGGACCTGGTCCACTTATTATCAATCCTTTAATTTTGTTCTGCTCTAGAAAAATCTTTTTTCCATGTTCTGCAACTCGATTATAATACCCAGATAAATTCATTTCTCTCAATCTTTCATATCTTCTAGCAGATTGACCTCCTGCTCTTGTTTTTCCTCCGACTCCTGATGTAATTACTTCATCGACTACTAATTTTGCTCCTGTTAAAACTCCAAACCCTGCTTCTGTTGAATCAATTGAAATTACACCAATTATATCAACTTCTTTTATCATGTCCATTAGATGTTCTAAATGAAAATGATCATCACATCTATAGAGATATGTTTGCACCGGTCTAGGTGGAATTATTTCATTTACAAATACCTGTTCACTTCCCGGACCATTAGTCATCAAAGCTCCAACAAACAATACTATTCCATTGTCTGGAGTTTTTTTGAAAAGTTTCAATCGCTGTTGAGTTTTAGTTAATGCATCTTGTACGTGATTTCTAGTCGAGTCTGATTTAATATTTGTTGCAGTTCCATATTCTTCTCTAAGATTATTTAATACCTCGTGCAATGCTTTTTTGGGTGGGATATATAAAGAGATTAATTCAGTGCCTTTTCCTGTTTTTGTAGAGAGTTCTCTAAGTGTTTTCCTTGTTTTATATAATGCTACTGAATCTATCTTGCTTGGCAAAAATTCACCTTATGACTGTTCTACGACGCCGATTAATGTTATATTATATTTAATAATAAATGAAAATTAATAAGACAATTACTCGTAGACATAAGTGGTTAAATGAAAACCGTAGTAATTAAATTAAGTGGAAGTTTGTTCTCATTCGACAAAGATTATTCCCATGTCAAGAAAATAACAAAAACCCTTGACGAAATTAGTCGTAGTGGATATAAGGTCGTTGCAGTAGCTGGCGGTGGAAAAACTGCTCGGAATATGCAAAATGCTGCTAGAAACTTTCATGCAGACGAAGCCTTTCTTGATCAACTTGGAATAGACGTTTCTCGTATACATGCAAAAATACTTACAACTTGTACTACTAATTCTTGTCAAGACGTACCAAAAACTTTAGACGAAGTAGTTCGTTGTCTAACTTCTTCAAAAATTGTTTTTACTGGCGGCCTATCTCCCGGCCAAAGTACAAATGCAACTGCCGCTTTAATTGCTGAAAGGACTAAAGCTAAACTGTTTGTAAATGCTACTGATGTTGATGGTGTTTTTACTTCCGATCCAAGAAAAAACAAAAATGCAAAGCTGATTAAATCAATTACTACAAAAAATTTACTTGGTAAGGTTGTCGCCGATAAGATGAGTGCTGGAACTTACGATTTAATGGATTTACTTTCCCTAAAAATTATCGAACGATCTAAAATTCCTACTGCTGTAATTAAATGCGATAGTCGACAAATCAAATCTGCAATTTCTGGTAAATCTACAGGTACTAAAATTACATCTTAGCTAAATTAAATCTCTTTGAAAACATGTTTTTGTGTTTTTATGACAAGCATTGCCAGATTGCTCTACAAGATAAATTAGTGTATCTTCATCACAATCTATCTTTATTTCGAGTACTTTCTGTACGTTTCCAGATTCTTCACCTTTTTTCCAAAGTTTGTTCCTAGATCTACTCCAATAATGACCATATCCTGTTCTAACAGTCTCTTCTATCGCTAATCGATTTGCATAAGCCAACATTAGTATATCTTTTGATTTACTATCTTGTACTATCACTGGAACTAATCCTTGACTCTTTTCAAAATCAATATCATCTATAGACAATTTTGTCATGTTCTAACTAAAACCTCATTCTCTTTTAAAAATCTCTTTAATGCAGCTATATCAAATTGGTTATAGTGAAACACCGAAGCTGCTAGAGCTGCATCTACATTAGTTTTATTAAATACATCAACAAAATGTTCCATACTTCCACATCCGCCGCTTGCAATAACCGGTATATTTACTTTATCTACAATTTCTTTTGTTAATTCTACATCAAAGCCATCCTCAGTTCCATCTCTGTCAATCGATGTCAGTAATATCTCACCTGCTCCGAGTTTTTCTACTTCTTGTGACCATTGTATTGCATCAATTCCTGTTGATTTTCTAGCACCATAACTGAATACTTCAAACATATTATTCTCATTTCTTTTTGCGTCTATCGCGACAACACAACATTGTCTTCCAAATCGTTCGGAAATTTCTGTAATTAATTCAGGTTTCTCAATTGCCATCGTATTTATTCCTACTTTGTCTGCTCCACTACAAAGAATATTTCTTGCATCGTCAATACTGCTTATCCCTCCTCCTACAGTAAAAGGTATGTCTAATTTCGAAGCTACATTACAAACCATTTCACTAACTGTCTTTCTTTTTTCTGGCGAAGCTGTAATATCAAGGAACACCAATTCATCCGCTCCATCATCTCTATATTTTGAACCTAATTCTACAGGATCTCCTGCATCCTTCAAATTAACAAAATGTTCACCTTTTACTACTCTTCCTTCTTTTACATCCAAGCACGGTATGATTCTTTTTGATAATGTCATTGTCAATCCTCCAATGTAATAGCCTGTTCTATTGTAATTATTCTGCTATGTAATGCTCTACCTAAAATCACGTATTCCACGCCTATTTCTTTCACTTTGTTTATGTCATCCACAGAACTAATCCCTCCACTAGCTTGAATTTGTATATCGGTATTATTTCTAATTTTTGTTAAAGTTTCCATATCAGGCCCCTCCAACATTCCGTCCTTTTTGATTGCAGTTAATAAAATCGTTTCAATTCCGTAATCCGCGAAATCTGAAACTGCTTTATCCAATTCTATTCCAGAACTGTCTCTCCAACCATTAATCATAATCTGATTACCCACATAGTCGAGTGATATTATAATTTTCGATACACCGACTTCTTTGCAAATCTCTTCAAATAATTTTCTGTTATTTATTGCAACAGTTCCAATTACCACCTTGTTTACGTTCTCAGAAATCTTTTTAGCATAATCTACGTTACGTATTCCTCCCCCAATTTGTATCTGCATTTCTGTACTTTCTGAAATTCTCTTAATTAATTCATAATTATTACCTCGTTCAAGTGTTGCATCTAAATCTACTATGTGCATACGACTAATCCCAATTTCTTGCCATTTTTTAACAAGTTGTACTGGACTGTAATCATAAAACGTAGCTAAATCTGGATTTCCTTGTTTTAATCTTACTACTTTTCCGTCTAAAAGATCTATTGATGGCACTATTTTCATAAATTTCCACAAACTGATACAAAATTCTCTAGTATTCTTGATCCAGCTTTTCCTGATTTCTCTGGATGAAATTGTGTTCCGAATATATTGTTCTTATTTACCATTGACGTAAATTCTATACCGTAATCTGTCGTAGTTGATATAATTTTAGAATCAACTGGTTCTGGATAAAAAGAATGAACAAAATATGCCCAAGATTGATCTTCAACACCATCTAAAATACGGTCTTTATTATTCTGTTTTAGAGTATTCCAGCCTATGTGAGGCACCTTTACATCATTCGAAAAAAGCATTATTTCACCTTCAAAAAACCCTAATCCGTCTCCTGGACCTTCTGCGCTTTTTTCAAAGAACAACTGCATTCCCAAACATACACCTAAGATTGGTTTATTGTTTTCATAATAATCATTTAGAATCCTCTGATTCACTTGTATTTTCTTAACTGCATGTTTCCAACCTCCTACACCTGGAAGAATAATTCCATCATATTCTAAATTCGCATCTAATTCTGATGTTACAATAGTTGTAACTCCCAGCTTCTTTAGTGCAGTCTGAATACTGAATAAATTACCTACACCATAATCTAATATGGCAATCTTTATCATTACATCATTCCCTTCGATGAGGGAGTTCCATCTCTTCTACTATCTGGCGACATTGCTTCTCTCATTGATAGCGCCATTGCTTTTATTGCAGCTTCCACTTTGTGATGATCATTATTTCCATATTCTACAATAACATGAATGTTTGCTTGTAGACTAGTTGAAAATGACTGAATAAAGTGATAAATATCTTCTGCAGGCATATCTTCGATTCCTTCTTTATCTATCTTCAAATCTGCAACTTGAAATGGACGTTTAACTAAATCTACTGCCGAATATGCTAATGCATCATCCATTGGAACAATGGCAAAACCAAATCTCTTAATCGATTTTCGTTCTCCAAGTGCTTTGTTTATTGCTTCGCCTATTGTTAATGCAACATCTTCAGCTGTATGGTGAATTAAATCTCCAGTTGCATCGATCTGAATATCAATTAAACTATGTGTAGCAAATGAAGTAACCAAGTGATCCAAGAATTTTACCGAAGTATTGATTCTTACATTTCCAGTCCCTTCTAATTGTACCTTTACTGTAATGTCAGTCTCCTTCGTTTTTCTCGTTACTTCAGCTTCTCTCAATTCACTCACTAAATAATTCAGGTATATCGTTAATATTACTTATTATTATATCCGCTTTATTATCTTTGAATAGCTTAATTTTATTTCGTTCTGAACGTGAACTACCATATATTCCTGCGAATATATACTTCTGATTCTTCGATTTGCCCGCCGCTTTAGTCATTAAAAGATCCTCCATCGAATCTCCAATATACAATATGTTTCCTTTTCTGGATAGATTAGAAGCAGATTTTCTTAATGATAAGGGATTTGGCTTGTCAATTCCAGCCCCATATTTTGGAATTCTTGCTAAATCTTCAATGAATACATTCCCATCTGGATTAAAAAACTTGAATAATTTACCTAGCGAAAATTTTGTTCCAATTCTTCCTCTTCCTGATACAATTGAGATATTTCTATTAAATCTACTCTTTAATGCTATTAGAGAAGATTCTTTTACAATTAGTTTCTCACTTTCTATAGTACCTTTCCGATTAAAATTAATCTTCTTTGTTCTTCTTGCCTTCTTTATCAGATTTTTACCATAGAAAAATTCATCAAATACATTAGTTATGATGTTATTTTTTCTATCCTTTGTAAAATTTAATAATTGCTTGGAAGAATTTACCAAATCTTGTTGTTCCGCCTCTGATCCTTTAGTAATTATACTCTCAATCGAATCCAAATCGATTTTTTTAATACCTCTTGCTAACTCATTCAGTTCTCTGGTATGACCTACCTTTATATTTTTTTTATAAACACTAATTCTATTCAATTTAATTGACTCTAATCTCTTAAATGAATCTGAAATATTCTTTGCATTAATTCTGTCATATTCTTGTTCATAATCTATGGCTAAGCTACTTGGAATCATCGATATGATTTTTAAAATTACTATATAGCAAAATTTGTAGTCATTATTGAACCCTCCTGTTTGCCTAAATAACTCTAGAGTTGATTTCGATATCTTAAAATTTATAAATTGTTTATTTAATATATTTTTTAAAATATAAGAAATTGTTAACTCTATACATTTATCATATGAATTTTTTGAGTTAATTAAAACTCCATCACAATCGAAAATAACTGTATTGATGTTTTTAATATCGCTGTCTGCGATTTTGAGATAGGCTACTTTATTATTAATTAACCTTCTTTGATACTGTTTTGCCATTTTCCTTTACAAATCTTGCTTTTACGGATTTTCCATGATTGATTAAACCTTCTTGGTTTGCTAGCTTTTCTATTCTATCTAAATTACTTGCTAATTTCTCTTTAGTTGTTTTTGCTACAAAAAATCTTCTGGTAAAATCAATACTAGATAATGCCGAATAAAATTTTCCAGAACCTCCTGTAGGCAATACGTGATTTGTACCTAATCCATAGTCACTAAATGCGGCTGGAGTATAATTTCCTACTAGCACAACCCCACTAGACGTTATTTTTTTTGCCACCGAATCTTGCTTTCTAGCCATAATCTCCAAGTGTTCAGAAGCAAAACAATTAGCGAAGTCAATACATTCTTGCATGTTTCTTGCTAATACGACGAATCCATTACCCAGTAAGGATTTACTGATTATGTCTTTGCGCTCTACTTGTTTTACTCTTTGTTTTATTAGTCTGATTAGATCTTTAGCAAGCTTCCTTGATGGCGTAACAACCCCGCATAAACTATCAATACCGTGCTCAGATTGAGCAAATAAATCACTGACAATTAATTCATTGTCTGCACTATCATCAGCAATTACTAATAATTCCGACGGCCCTGCAGGTAAATCAGTTCCTACTTCTTCGGATATTATCTTCTTAGCTTGATAAACAAAAATATTTCCAGGACCTGCTATCTTCTCAACGGGTTTTATAATATCTGTGCCATATCCCATTGCAGCTACTGCTTGCGCTCCTCCAACCTTGTATATCTCGTCCACTTGACAAATATCTGCTGCCACCAATACTGAAGAATTAATTTTCTTATCTCTTGATGGAGGCGAACATACTATGACTCTTTTCACACCTGCAATTTTTGCAGGCACTGCAGTCATAATTAACGATGAAGGATATACTGCATTCCCCCCAGGAACATAACATCCTACACTATTCAAAGGAACTAAATTATACTTTACATAACTTCGTTTATCTCTTATTTCAACTTCATTTACAAACTTTGAAAAAGATTTCATTAATTTCTTTTCAGTTTTTTCTATTGACTTCTTTAGAATCTTTAACTCCTTTATCACATCTGAATCCACATCTGAATACGCGAATTTAATTTCCTTTTTACTAACTTTTAATTCATTAGGAAGCAACTTAACCTTATCAAATTTCGATGTATATCTCAGTAAAGCTTTATCTTTATTCTTTTCAATATCTTGCATTATCTCTTTTACGTATGTTGAATCAGTCGATTTTACTGTATTTCGACGGATCTTTTTTGAGATTTGTTCTGCTGTTGATGAATTATTTATTTCAAAATATTTGATCAAACTATTTACCTTCGTCTTCGTGAATTTTATCTAGTGGAAGTACTTGTCCAGGTCTATGTACAATCAAACCTTGTGCATATTTTCTAAGAGATGGTAATATCTGAAGAAATTCTTCTTTTGGTATTACTGTATTCACAGAATACCATTCATCTGTCGATAATTCACTAATGGTGGGTGATTCTAAAGACGGAATGATGCCTAATACACGATTCAAGTTGTTTTTCTTTACATTCATAAATATGTGTACTTTAGATTTTGCTTCTACCACTCCTTTACATAGGCTCAATACATCGTATATTTTCTGTCTTTTTTTAGGTTCTTTTAACGCCTTCTTATTTGCAATTAGATAAGCAGAAGATTCCATTATCGTATCTATTACTTTCAAATTATTTTGTGCTAAAGTTGATCCAGTTTCAATCACGTCAAATATTACATCTGCTTCTTCAGGAGGTTTTGCTTCAGTTGCACCAAAAGAAAACATTATTTTTACATCCTTATTTGTTCCAGTCTTGAACCACGGCGTGATAATTAACGGAGTTTTATTTCCATATTTCTTTTTATAAATCTCATTATTCATTACATATTGTTTAGCTAAATTCAGATATTCTGTTGAAATGCGTAATTGTTTTTTATTCTTTATATGATTGTTTAGTACGGATGAAAAATTTCTGCTTTTATTTGAATCAGGTAATGCAACAACTATTCTAACCTTTCCGTAATCTAAATCAAGTAATTTTACTACGTCTGCTTTATTCTCCTTTACCCAATCTTCTCCAGAAACACCTACGTCTTGCGTTCCTTCCTGTATGTTTTTAGGAATTTCCTGTGGCCTTAAAATCTTTACACTTATACTCTCATCATTGATTATCGGTCTATATGTTCGCGTTTGACCCTTTATTGTATACCCTGCATTTTCAAAGAACTGATACGTAGCTTTCTCTAAAGACCCTTTTGGCAGAGCTAATTTAATTATTTCCATAAAATTTCAATCCTCTTTTTCACACAAACTAACGAAAACTTAGTTATTAAAGATAGTAAAATATTAAAGTCAAGACTAGAAAATGTACCAAAACTACTATTCGCGATGAATGCAATCACTCATTTTCTTCAAATAGATTCATCTTAATCCTTTATTTAAGCATTTGTTGTTATAATTAAATAATCAATTGGGCAGGGGTAGCGAATCTTAACAGAGCGAAGCCCGGTCAACCGCGGATTATTAAAGCGGAAAGGACTCAAGATCGGCTTGTGAGATATCCTCTCCTCTAGAGGTTCATGGGTTCAAATCCCATCCCCTGCACTTTCTATCGATACTTTTTTTTGATTGGAAAATCTATACAATTATTATGATTACTGGATTTAATGGCATCACTCCACAAATACCATCTAGTACATACGTTGCTCATAGTGCAGATGTTATCGGTAATGTTGTATTAGGAAATGATGTAAGCGTCTGGCATAATTCTGTAATTCGCGGAGATTTTAATTCTATCGTTGTTGAAGACTCTTCAAATATTCAAGATAATAGTGTACTACATGTTGATTCCAATGAACCTCTTCACATTGGTACTAACACAACCATTGGTCACGGTTGCATCATACACGGATGTACAATAGGAAATTCCTGTTTAATCGGAATGGGATCTCTGATTATGAATAGAGCTATGATAGGATCTAACTGTATAATAGGTGCGGGCACACTTATAACTCAAGATACAAAAATTCCTGACAATAGTATTGTTTTAGGAAGGCCTGGAAAGATTTCTAAACAAATATCACAATCTGATTTGGAATATATTAACTCTAACGCTAAAGCTTACGTCGCTCTAAAAAATAAATATCTTAATCAATAATTTACTGTTCTTTAATAAATTCTAAAGAAACTGAATTAATACAATATCTTTTACCCGATGGCAATGGCCCATCATCAAATACATGTCCTAAATGCGAATCACATTTATTGCATAAGACTTCCGTTCTAACCATTCCTGCAGTATGATCTATTTCAAATTTTAATGCATCATCATCGTATGGTTCAAAAAAACTAGGCCAACCAGTCCCTGAATCAAATTTTGAACTTGATTTGAATAAATTATAATCACAACACACGCATTTGTAAACTCCCTTGTCTTTTGTTTCATAGTATTTACCACTGAATGGAATTTCAGTTGATTTATTACGACATACTTCAAATTGCTCCTCAGATAACATTTCCTTCCATTCGCTCTCGTTCATATTTACTTTCTCAGGCATGAGACCGATAAGTTATAAATCGATTTAACTTTTCATTAAATTTTATTATTAAAATGGGCCCGGAGGGATTTGAACCCACGACTTTTGGTTATCTCCTAACTATCCGAAGACCAACGCCCTATCCGGGCTGGGCTACGGGCCCAACATTATTGAAGTAATTTAATATAAAAGTACAAATTAATGAGAAAAGGATATTCACTATAAGTTCATAGATTTTCTTGTATAAGTGATTAGTAAATTGGAAGAAACAACTGATATTATTGAAGCCATTGAGAGCAATAAGGGATTTCTGATTAAAGATAATGATTCTCGCCAAGAATTAAAAATTCGTGGTTTTGGTGAAGGGAAAAAACATGGATTATTATTAAGAGATTATGAAGCACTATACTTGATTTATTCTTCTAAACTCAACGTTATAAAAGACAAAGAAAAGTTGAGTTTTAACGATGTTCTTCATACTGCCTTACTGAGAGACGAAAATGCATGGACTAAATTTTTAATTTACAGAGATATACGAACTCGTGGTTATGTAGCTAAAGAAGGATTTGGTTTTGGCGCTGATTTTCGTGTTTATGATAAGGGAAACTTCGGCACCAAAGCTGCAAAGTATATTGTATTTGCAATGAACGAGGGTAATGAGATTAATGTAAAATCCTTAACTGATTCTGTTAAACAAATTTCAAGAATGGGTAAAGTTCCTATTATTGCAGTTGTAGAAAGACGCGGCGAAGTTATTTACTACCATTTGGCTAAATCTCATTTTCGTGAGTTGTTTTGAACTTTAATCTAATTGCTTTACTTTCTTTAATTCGTCCAATTAATTCATTCATGATTGGGTTGGCTGTTGTAGTAGGAATCGCAATTGGTTCTCCTGATATGCTGTTTTCCCGATTAACAATTTATGGATTCATTACTGGATTCTCCATTTCATCTTATTCTATGATAATTAATGACATCTACGATATTGAAATTGATAAAGTAAATCAACCTGAACGCCCTCTTGCTAAGCAAATAATCTCAATTAATTCTGCATTATCATTATCTCTTATTCTATTATTGATCGGTCTTACTAGTTCATTGATTATCTCTTATTCTAATATAATTATCACTGCAATTTTCTCTTTCTTATCTTGGTTTTATAATATATGGGGTAAAAAACAAGGAATAATTGGGAATTCAATTGTTGCCTCTTCAATGTCAATCCCATTTATTTTCGGAGGCGTAATAACTGGTAATATCTCATTGTTGGTCTGGTCAATTTCTTTAATCGCCTTTCTTTCTGGAATGGGAAGAGAGATAATTAAAACAATTGCCGATGTCGAGGGCGATAAAATTAAAGGCATAAAATCAGTTTCTATTCAATTTGGACCCCGTAATGCTATGTTAGTTGCTTGTGGATTTATCATAATTTCTATTCTTATTTCATTTATTCCAGTTTATCTCAATCTAATTCAAATTTATTATATTCCATTGCTAATACTGACTGACTTAATATTGATTTATTCCGTATTCCTACTTTCTAAAAATTATTCAAAATCTGAATCACTAAAAGTTAAAAAATACATTCTTTATGCCATGTTGTTTGGTTTAATTACATTCCTTGCGAATAGTATGATTGTATGGTAGGAGTGTTTGTTTATGTGGACTGAAAAATATAGACCTAAAGTTCTCGGTGAAGTAGCCGGTAATGATGATTTACGCGGTAAAATTAACCAATGGCTTCGTACTTGGGACTCATCTTTCAAACCCATTCTTTTACAAGGAACTCCTGGCGTTGGAAAAACCTCTCTTATCTATGCTTTAGCCAATGAACTAAATTATCATGTCATTGAGCTTAATGCAAGTGACAAAAGAACAAAAAATACTCTTCAATCTTCTCTGGAACCACTTTTCCAATCTAATACCCTATTTAATGAAAAGATTCTAGTCCTAATCGAGGAAGTTGATGGACTTGATTCGAGAGCTGATTATGGAGGCGTCGACTTTCTTATTGACACGATTGATAACATCTCTGTTCCAATAATAATTACCTGTAATTACTCAGAATCTAAAAAACTCTCTAAACTCGTTAAAAAATGCCAAGTTTATAAATTCAAAAAAATTGATCCACGACAAATAAGTTTAGTACTAGAATCTATTATCAAAAAAGAAAAAATCAACATTTCCCTTGACGATATAATCGCTATCTCAACTAATGCTAATGGAGATTTGCGCTATGCTATTAATACTCTTCAAACATACGATTCTACTCTGGATCAAATACCTTCTTTTATCTCTAAATCACTATCTCTAGATCAAGGCATTCGTCAATATCTCGATTCTGAAGATATACCTTCAGCAATGAATTCCCTTCTTACTACTAACTCTAATCCAAATGACATATTACGTGCAATTTTCAGTAGTGTGGTCTCCAGTTCTAGCAAAATTCCTAGTAATGAATTATCTAAAATTCTTTCCATATTATCTGATGTCGATATACTATTAGGCAGGATACTAAAAACACGTGAATGGCGACAATTAAGGTACTTTAACTCACTTCTTGTTTACTCGTTATTCGAACATTTATCCCCTCATCCGATAAAATTCAGTTTATACCACAACCCATTCCCAATACAAGTTCGTATCTGGAATGACGGAAGAAACTTCCGTACTATTGTAAAATCACTAAACAAATACAGTAAAGAATCTTCAGATAATCTCATTGATTTAATTCCTTATCTGATATTGATTCTTTCTAAAGATAAAAATCGTGATAGTTTTCTAACTCGACTTGGTTTAGAAGATAAAGAAATCAACACAATAAATAGAGAAATCACAAATCTGTCAAAATCTAAGTAGATACTATTTCTTTTTGGTTGTTCATATAAGTTCTTAACACTCTAGGAATTGTGATACTTCCATCCTCATTCTGAAAATTTTCTAAAATTGCAACTAAAGTACGTTCTGTTGCAGTTAAAGTACTGTTTAATGTATGTGTCAATACGCTCTCTTCATGAGGTTTATTTCTATATTTTATTCCTAATCTACGAGACTGAAAATCTGTACAATTACTACAAGAAACTAATTCCCTGTAGTTGTTTTGTCCAGGTAACCACGCTTCAATATCAAAAGTTTTCGATGCTACTTTACCCATATCTCCTGAACTTAGTAACATGACTCGATATGGTATCTCTAATTCTTTGTAAAATTGTTTTACATCTTCTAGAATCTCTTCATGTTGCGTCCAAGAGCTTTCTGGATCTGTAATGGAAAAAATTTCAACTTTCTCAAACTGATGCACCCTGAATATTCCTTTAGTATCTCTTCCATGCGATCCTGCTTCTTTTCTAAAACATGGACTTACTGATACATATTTTCTAGGCAAGTCTTCTTTGGAAAATATCTCTTCCGAATGCATCGCAGCTAATGCATGTTCTGACGTTCCAATTAAGTATAAATCCTGGTCCTCAATTTTATAAATTACTTCTTCAAAATCTGACAATATTACTGCCCCACTCATCGGCTTTCTATTCATTAAATATGGAGGTTGTAACATTGCATACCCTTTTTTATTAATATAATCAAGAGCAAATGCAATTAACGCATAATTCATTCTTACTAAAGAATTTTTCAAAAAATAGAACCTCGAACCTGAAATCTTACTGGCTCTCTCTAAATCCACCAAATTATTCTTTTCAGATAGTTCTATATGATCTCTTGAATTCTTATTTAATCCTGTTTCAGGTTGCCAATTTTCAATTTCTTTGTTTTCTTTTTCATCTTTTCCAATTGGAACTGAATCATGAATCAAATTTGGTATAGATTCCAAGCGATTATTATAATCATCTTGGCTTACTTTTACGTTATCTTGTAATTCCTCAATTTTAGTAGATATATTTTTCATTTCTGTCAGTGTTTCTGATATATCCTCGCCTTGACTTTTCTTTGTTGATATTTCCTGAGAAATTCTATTTCGTTTCATTTTATATGATTCTAATTCAGTGATTGATTCTCTTCTTTTCTTGTCTACAGTTAGGAGTTCCGAAATGTCTATTTCTACATTCCTGTTCTTTAACATGTCGACAATTTTTTCTGGTTCTGATCTTATTATCTTTGGATCAATCAATTATTCCACCTTTTCCAATGTTTTACTAGTCATATCAATCATTGCTAAAACCTCATCTACAGTATTTAACAAAGTTTCTACTACATTGTTAGATTTGAATTTTATCTCTAAAACATTATTTTCTACACTCTGATCCATAGTTAACCCTTCTGGAAAATCTTTATTGTCAGGATCTAATGATTTAGCAATAATTATAGCCGTGGATTTTTTCCTGAATTTTATACTAATATCAATTTCTATGTTTTTTTTCATATCTGTTTTATTAGATATTATTTTGTACTTAAGATAATTGTGCAATTACTGATTTATACTTCCAATTCTTAGGAATTACATTCTTCTTTTTATAATATTTCGAAAGTCTATGTACCTTAGCTTCAAGTAACTCTAAAGACCTTACGTTTTTTCTATCACCTTTATTTGATTTTAGGTGATTTTGTAAACTTAACGCTCTTTTTACTAAAGCCTCTAAATCTTCAGGAATTTCTTGGTTGATGCCATTCTCTTCCATAAATCCTTTCATATTCTTTCCAGTTACTGATTTTATAGATGAGATTGCATGTTCATCTCTTAATTTAATACCAATTTGACTTGCATTTAGTCCTTCTTTATTCATTTCAACTACAAGTTTTCCAATCTGTTCAGGTGTCAACTTGACCCAATCAGACTTCATAGTAGATGGTTTCATGGATTGTGATTTTCCTCTACTATTTCCGTGTATTCTTGTCAACTGCTCTCTTCACCATATGAGATGTTTATAATGATAAGTCTTACGTTTTTATTGGTTATTCTCCAACCATTCGGCAAATATTCGAGCCGCTTTTGACCTATGAGATATTTGATTTTTTTCGTTCAATTCCATCTCAGAAAAAGTTTTGTCTTTTCCTTTGGGAATAAATATTGGATCATATCCGAATCCAAAATCTCCCTGTAAATCAGTTGATACGGTCCCCTCACAAATCCCTATGAAACTCTTTACAACTTTTCCTTTATCTCCATATACTAAAGCGGAATGAAATTCTGCAGTTTTGTCTTCTCTATTTTTTAACAATCTTACTATTCCGCCCAATCCTATTGTTTTATAAACAAACGATGAATATGGACCTGGAAAACCATATAGTGAATTGACATAAATTCCTGAATCCTCTACAATAAAAGCATCATCGGTTTTTGAAGCTATTTCTTTTGCAGAATGTTCCGCTACTGATAAAACACTAAATGCCTGTATCTCCGTTCCCTTTAAATCAATTACCCGAAGATCTAGATTATACTCTTCTAATATGTTCCTCATCTCTTCATATTTGTCCATATTCTTTGTTGCTAAGCTAATCTTTTTACTAGTCAACTCTTGCATATCTACCTCTCATTTCAATTTTCTTAACAATCGAAAAAATCTCTTCAGTGGAATTTTTCATTACAGATTTGTAACCCTTCTTAAAATTATTAAACACTACATTAAACACATCATTATGTGCACTTTGTAAAATCCCCTTAAACAGTCTTATATCTACTCCTTTATCTTCTAATTTTTTACTTGTCGAAGATAATCCAAAATCTATTAAACAAATGTTGCCATTTTTCCTTATTATCATATTAGAAGTCGTTAAATCTCCATGAATAATGTGATTCTTATGTAATATTGCTACCATTTCTCCAATTATTCTACCTATCTCTGCTTTATCGGACTCGTCTTTTGTTAATACGTCTCTCACTTTTGTACCATCTATATTTTCCATTATTATCTCTGATTGCCTTAAATCAACGAAATAAATACTTGGAACATCCACTTTCTCTCTGACTCTGTTTAACATGTTGGCCTCCTTCAAAGTTCTATTCGATCTGATAAATTCGTCTATTTCCTGACGCCTATATTTCTTAACATCTCTACGTTTTGAAATAGCTGATATTCCGAACCATTCAGTGGCCGTTACTGTTGCCTCTGCACCTATGTTGATTATTTCCGCCATTTTACATCTACTCTGTCTAATCTCCAAGATTGTTTTACCCAACTCTCATCCACTGAAACTTTCGTACCACTATTATACGCCAATATTCCCGTCCATGCTATCTGTGCACCACAGTCTCCTGCATAATTTCTTGGAATGACCGACAACTTTGAATCTCTTTCATTACACATATCTTCCAACATTTCTTTCAATCTAGTACTTGCGGCTACTCCACCTGTTATTATAACTTCTTTCTTTTCCAAGAACGACAATGCTCTTTCCGTAACTTCTGCCAACATTGCATATGATGTTTCTTGTAATGAAAAACATACATCTTCAATTTTTTCTCCTCTGTCAATCATTTTCTTTGCACTCGTTAACATTCCCGAAAACGAAACATCATTACCTTTTACGGAATAGGGTAATCTCAAATAGTTCTCCGACTCACTAGCTAATTTTTCAATTGTTGCACCTGCTGGAGAGCTATAACCTGCATACCTTCCAATCTGATCTATTAATTGACCTATTGTCAAGTCTAGAGTTTCTCCAAACGCTCTCCATTTACCAGAATTAAACCCAAGAATCATCGTGTGACCTCCAGAAACTAAAAGATTTACTGGATCTGTTGTACCTGTTAACAAACATCCTAATTCAATGTGACCTATTGCATGATTAACTGGAACAAGTGGTTTGTTTAATTTTAATGATAAAGCTCTTGCAGCAGTTGCACCAACTCGAAGACATGGTCCAATACCTGGTCCTGCCGAATAAGATACGATGTCTAATTCTGTATATTTGACTTTTGCTTCATCTAGTGCTTTTTGTATTACTTCATTTGCAATATTTGAGTGATGCCTAGACGCTTCTCTAGGATGTATTCCAGAACCCTTTGGAGCTTTATAGATATCCTTCACATCTGAAAAAATATTTCCGTCCGCATCTACGATAGATGCCCCAAATGTATGAGCCGTTGATTCTAAGCCTATGCAAATTTGTCCCGTCTTCATTAGTTAACATTTAAGACTTGCAATTATGAATATATTTCTAACTGTATTGAAAAAAACATCAAATAATATGGCTTTTCGAACCATTGAAATCACTTTTGTCCTTCACGAGACTGAAAATACTGAGAATTTCTTGTCTCATTTATGCCTTATACTAAACTTGTCTCTTGATGATTTCAGTATTAAAAAAACCGAGGGCCATCATGGTAATACTATACAACTAATTAGCGCTCATTTTATTCGAGATCGCGTACATACCATAACAGAAAAAATATTTTCTTCTCTTAGCAATGATGATTTGTCTAATCTCAATACTGATCTGGTTAATTATCTGGATGATAAATTCAATCTATATCTACGTTTTAATAAACAAGCGATAATAGATGACACTCTGGTAATCTCTTACAATGATTCTGTTAGAATAAAGATGAAACCAAAAATTAGATTAAATGAAAATAAAGCAATAAAATCATATAATGAATTGTTGAGTGAGTATTATTGAGAGTAAAAAAACGATATCTTCTAATTAACAAAGATAATGTCGACGATATTAGGTCATTGAATTTAAAACATATTAAAATTGTGAGAAATAGCTTCAGTAAAACAATAATTCTAAAAGTAAAACTTGATAATCTATCTTTAACCAAAGAACAATTGATTAGTCATAATATAGAAATTCTACAAGTCTCAGGTACACTCAAATCAATAAAAAATAAGAAGAATTAAATTATCTCAATACAATCTATTATTGGGATGAAGTATTAGTCGCCCCAGACTGAGTTCAGATGAAGCTCCGGGATTATATCCTCTTTTACTCTGAACTATGAGGACACTGCGACGAAACTGACCACTATTCTTTCCAAGCTAATATTAAATTTAATATTCCAAATAAATTACCAAATAAAATCAATCCAATTCCGAGTCCACTTGGTATTGTAGCAAATTCCATCATTATCCCGACAACAAATTCGGACATTCCTGAATATGCGGCAGAAGATCCCACATATCCTCCCCAATACATAAAAATACAGGCAAGTAAAGCACCAATTTCTAATGATACTATCTGCGCATATGCTAAATTTCTTTTTACAAATTTTATTTCATATAATTTCCACATTAAGTAATACGCAAATGTCCATGCAATAAATCCAATTACTGCGGCAAATAAAAATATGAAATATGCCAAGACCATGTAAATTCCTGGCCATTCAGTAATTAGGATTGGAAACGCTAATTGTGGAATTAAAATAGGAAATAAAAATATTATTGCAACAATTGTGTTTAATACTGATAATTTTAGAAAATTCTTTACTACAGTTTCAATTCTAATCATATCATTTTCTACTCAAAACTTTGATTTCTGACACTATTAAAATTACCGAATATATGGAGCCTGTCCAAATTATTCCTGACGCCATTCTCTTCCAAATCCCTACATCTTCTCTGAATGTTTGAATCTCTAATTGACTTAATAAAAACAAAAAGACAAGCCCGAATAGAATAATGAAATTTCCCCAAAGTATTGACATTCGTACCTCCTTTTTCTTCTCAATCCTAAAATAGAATAATAAGCCAACCAAGAAAATTGCTATTGAAATAATCAGATATGGATTCAGTAAAATAAGAAAATACATTTGATACAGCAAGTAAATACAATTACATCATTATTGTATTTCAAAATTCTCATCCGGACACGCGTAATATTTAATAAAAATTGAATTAATTATAATTTAGTTATGTCCGATTCCTTTATTCGTCAATTGCGATCTCTCAGCAGTCAAGATGTAGACCTAGTAGGCGGTAAAAGTGCTAATCTGGGTGAGTTATTAAATGCTGGACTTCCAGTTCCTGATGGATTCGCTATTACTACTCTTGCATACAAAAAATTAGTCATAGAGTCCGAATTAAAAACTCAAATTAGCGAAATTCTAGATACTCTGGACATTGATGATTTTAATTCAATTAATTCTTGCAGTGATCAAATTAGGAAGATTATTGAAAATATTACTCTTTCTGAAGATATAATTTCTGAAATTTCTTCTTCATATGCTTCTTTAGGCGACAACATAGAAGTTGCGGTACGAAGTAGTGCCACTGCTGAAGATTTACCTTCTGCCAGTTTTGCAGGCCAAATGGATTCTTTTCTGTACATTAAAGGAATAGACAACGTTCTTACATCTGTTAAAAAATGCCTTAGTTCGGTCTTTTCATCTCGTGCAATATCTTATAGACATGAAAAAAACTTTGACCATTTCCTTGTTTTAGCTAGTATTACTGTTCAGAAAATGTTAGACCCTGAATCTGCAGGTGTTATGTTTACACTAAATCCTGTTAGCGGAAATAAAAATGAAATTTATATCGAAAGTTCATGGGGTGTAGGAGAAACTATTGTACAGGGTAAAGTTGATCCAGATTCTTTCATTGTTACAAAACCAAATTTGGATATTTCTTCCCGCAAGGTCAATACCAAAACACTTATGACAATTCGAGGAGCTACGCAAGGAAAATTTGCAATTGCCGACAGAGCTTCTGCGACAGAAATTGACGTACCAGAAGATCTACAAAACACACCTTCAATTGATGATGATGTTGTAAAAACTCTTTCAAATTTTGCTGTCCAAATTGAAGAGCATTATGAAAAACCTATGGACATCGAATGGGTGTTTGAAAAAAACTCTCATGATATCTTCATTGTACAAGCACGCCCAGAAACTGTTCATTCTTCATCTACGCCCGATGCTGAACCTATACTTCAAGGAATAGGCGCTTCTGCTGGTGTTAGGTCTGGCCCTGTAAATATCATTTTAGACATAAAGAATACTTCTAGTTTCCAAGAAAATCAAATTCTTGTTACTCAAATGACTACTCCTGATTGGACGCCAATTATGAAACGCGCTTCTGCCATTATTACTCAATCAGGTGGCGCTACTGCCCATGCTGCCATAGTATCTAGAGAATTAGGAATCCCTTGTATTGTAGGAGTAAAAGATGTTACTTCTCTCTTAAAAACTGGACAAGAAGTTACAGTAGACGGTTCTTCTGGATCTATATATGATGGCAAGGTTGAAATCCAAAGTAAATCTGAAGAACAATCTTCCTTTGATAGCGAATCTTGGCCAGTAACTGCTACTCAAATATACATGAATCTTGGTTCTCCTGACCTTATTGATAAATATAAAGTCCTTCCATTTGATGGAATTGGATTGATGCGTATTGAATTTCTTATCGCTGATAAAATTTCCAAACACCCATTAAAACTAATTGAAGATAATGAATCTGATAAATTTGTTAATACGCTTTATGAAGGAATAAGTAAAGTAGCTAGTACAATCGCTCCCCGTCCCGTTGTTGTACGCTTTAGTGACTTTAAATCAAACGAATATAGTAAACTCGAAGGTGGAGAAAAATATGAACCCCATGAAGAAAACCCCATGATAGGTTGGAGGGGCATCTCAAGATACATAAGTCCAGCTTACGAACCTGCTTTTCGTTTAGAATGCCAAACAATTAAAAAATTGCGTGATGATGGACTTACAAATGTCTGGACAATGTTGCCATTTGCTAGAAATACATCTGAAGTAAAAGACACAATAAAAATTATGCAAGAAGAAGGCCTTGAACGCAGCGATGATTTTAAAATTTGGTTAATGGCGGAAACTCCTAGTCTCGTTCTTCAAGCAGATGACTTTGCCAAGCTATGTGATGGATTTTCAATTGGTAGTAATGATTTAACTCAACTTATGTTAGGTGTTGATCGTGATTCCGAATTATTATATAACCTTGGATACTTCAACGAAAGAGATCCTGCCGTACTAAAAGCCATACAATTATTGATTAAGGCTGCACATGCTAATGATATAACAATCTCTATCTGCGGACAAGCTCCTTCACTATACCCTGAATTTGCAGCTTTACTAGTTGAAGAAGGAATTGACAGTATTAGCGCCAACCCTGATTCCGTTATACGCACGCGTCGTTCTGTTAATGGCGCTGAAAGAAATCTCTTACTCCAACTAAGAAAAAAATCAAAACGCCTTGGTCTTCAGTAAATCTGCTCTTTTTCAAGCAAAATAAACATTAAAATGGAAATTACAGATATTAGCTTATTAATTCTAAGGTGGACTTGGTAATCCTTCTACGCCAAGTTGAATCTTGACAATTGACGGACCAATTCCTGGTGCGCTATCTTCATTATCTCCCATTCCACCAATATCGAAGTTTGTTATGTAAATTGATTCACCTGAAAACGCTACACTAGATGGAAATTCTAATGGTCCTGTATTATCATTTTTAGCTACTTCTATTATTCGTCTTCCACCATCACCTTCTGGAGTTATGGCCATTATGGCATTCCTTCGATTTGTTGCAATCCATAAATTACCTGCTTTATCAAATGCAATTCCATCAGCGCCAATTAATGCTTCATGACTTCTCCATACAGTTACAGAAACGATGTTACCGTTTTCTTTTCTAGTTTCTACTTTATGAATTACTCCGTTACCAGTATTAGAAAAGTACAATGTTCCATCATCATCAAATGCTAATCCATTAATTCCAAACGGAAAATTAGGATCTCTGGATGTCAATTGATTTGCAAATTCTTTTTGTTGTTTTGTAGCCATATCTATTTCCCACAGTATTCCATTTATACTATCAGATACAAACATTCTTCCAAAATTATCAAACGCAATATCGTTTGCAAATTTTAATCCACTTTTGAATAACTTTGCAGTACCTGGAGATGCAGCATTTATATCATCTTTATTTAATTTCCAAACCTCTCCACGATTGCCTGTAGCAACGTACAGGTTGCCATCATGATCAAATTTAATACCAAATAAACCAACTCCTTCACCATCTACTACGACTTTTCCAACAACTTCCATCTTACCCGTTCCTGGATCAATCCTTGAAATCTTTCCTGTATTATCACCAATGTATAAGTTTCCATCTTCATCTGATGTAATACCTTCTGCAAATAATGAAAGTTCATTAGAATCAGGATCTAAATCTAAAAGTAATTGTGGCTTCAATCCAGGTCTTGGATCATAGTTTATTTGACGAGGAACTACAAATATTCCCATAATCATTATTACAAGCCCTAATACAACTAAAATCACTAACAAATTCTTCTGTTCCAAATCTATCTCCCTTATTCCTAATTTATTCACTCATTTATAGACATTATGCTAGGAAATTAACAATCTTTAACATGGATAATGACTATATAAGTATCGGATAACATCGATGGACGACACTGATAAAAAAATTATTGCTGAATATCTTAAAGACGCTCGTGTTTCTTATCGTGAAGTCGCTAAACGATTACAACTTGCTGTCGGTACTGTTCTTACAAGAACTAAAAAACTTGAAAACGATGGAATAATTGAATCTTATTCTGCTGTTCTAAATCACGATAAATTAGGTTATGACATAATTGCAATATCTGAAATTACTGTATCAAAAGGAAAACTTACAGAAGTAGAAAATGCTATAGCAAAACTATCTCCAACCTGTGCTGTTTATGATGTTACTGGTGAAAATGACGTAATAATTATATCAAAATTCAAATCTAGAGAAGAAATGAGTGATTTTACAAAAAAACTCTTGTCCATGTCAAATGTTGAACGAACAAATAGTAGAATTGTACTTAACACGATAAAAGAAGACTTTCGCCTATCGCCATAATAGATATACTTAATACTAATTTGTTCAAACTTTATTATGGGGAGAATATGAGCGACGACGAACGTATTATGGAGGAGTATCGTGGACCATCTAAGCAATATCCTAAAGTCGAACGTAAATTCTTTATTCGTATCGCTGTTGGCATTATCGTAATTCTTCTTGGTATTATTGGTCAACAAATTACTGTTGAACTTAGCGAAACTACTGTATTAGTACCAGGACCTGATCCAGGTGCTGGACCTAGTGAAGTATCTTCTGGTATTGATGTAACTCGTACTGGTGGTATGCTAGCAATGCTTGTTGGTGCTGTTGTTAATCTAAGAGCAATTACCAATTATCGTGAAGAATATGGTGAAATCAAAGATACTGAAAAACGCCCTGAGACTTTATTTATTCTCGTTACTTTGGCCTTAACTTTAGGTGCATTAGGACTAGCAGGCAGTTTTATTCTTTAATCAATTATTTAATTAACGCTAAAGCCATTTCTGTTAAAACATCTTTAGGATTATCTGCAGTAACAAATCCTCTACTGGCTCCAACACCTTGCATTCCTAATTCAATTGCTTTCGATACATCCTCTTTTGTTGATATGCCTGATCCTGCTATGACAAATATTTTGTCATCAATTTCTTTGATTACTTTAATTGCATCAAGAACTACTTCAGGGTTAACTGTCGAAATCGCTTTTCCCGTCCCAATCAATTCAGGAATTTCAACAATCATCATATCTGGACGTTTATTTGCTATCGACTCTGTTTCTTGAGCATTACTGGCACATAAACAAGATATTAATTCTGTTTCTTTACATCTATTAATCGTTAATTCAGTCTCCTCTAAAGACAGAGGTCTTTCCGAATGATTAATTATCGTTCCAATACATCCTGCCTTTTTGATCGATTCAGGAATTATGAACCCTGTATTTCTTCCTGGTTTGGCGTAGTCTACATGCTGTGCAAAAACCGGCAAGTCAAATCTTGAAATTATTGGATTAATATCAGTAAATTGCGGAGAAACAAATATTGTTATTCCTAATTCATTTGTTACATCGTGAATAATCTCTGCTAAACGTAAAGCAGAATCCGCAGTAGCTTCGGGATACGTTTTAAAATTAATGAATATTAAAGGCTCTTTTATTTTCAATTACTAACTTAACGCTTTTTTTTATTCATTAAAGATACTTGTTGATTTACCCAATTCTGGAAGGTATCGTCAAGACCAGAAGATAATCCGGTATTTTTATTAGTCTTCTTTGGAGCAGCTTTCTTCTTTGGAGCAGCTTTACGTTTAGTAGCCTTACGCTTTGGAGCAGCTTTCTTCTTTGGAGCTGCTTTACGCTTTGGAGCAGCTTTCTTCTTTGGAGCTGCTTTACG
>ENA-UPTF01000216-UPTF01000216.1-marine-metagenome-genome-assembly--contig:-NODE-216-length-41454-cov-4.687242_pt1 | contig 41454 bp, 39 predicted proteins | sample MGYA00238166_ERZ767019 | MGnify/ENA primary metagenome ERZ767019 (study PRJEB28930, sample SAMN06266391) | marine metagenome | isolation source: Sea water from 250 m depth | place: Atlantic Ocean | study... | reverse complement strand
CGTCTTTGTCCATATTCTTAAAGTGGTCTTTATCAAATCCACCCATCGCTTCTCGATTCATTCCTTTAAAGTGTTCTTTATCAAGACCCGACATGGCGTCCTTGTCCATGTTTTTCATTTCGGCCTTGGTAGAATGCTGAAAATCCCCCTTTCCACCTTGCTGGCCTTGCTGGCCTTGCTGGCCTTGCCCAGCTTGATGACCCTGCTGGCCTTGCCCACCTTGATGACCCTGCTGGCCTTGCCCACCTTGATGACCCTGCTGGCCTTGGTCGCCTTTAGGCGGTGGACCTGTAGGGGATGGAGCTGAACCTTGGTGACCCTGCTGGCCTTGCCCACCTTGATGACCCTGAGGAGGTGGATCATCGCCGTGTATTGATCCGAAAGTAGAGATGCTAAACAGAAATACCGCAACAACGACCAAGAGTCTATGCATTTTAAGATCCTTCAATTTATGTTTATGGGCATTCAAATCCGGAAACAATACGGTCAAATCGTATCTGAAGTACTGTGGAATCTGGGCTGGTCACCATCAACATGAAGCCAATGTTTTGATCCTCACATATCCATCCACCTATCAAGCCTCCACCTGCCTCGGTACCCGCAGAATCAGTAACAAACAATCCTCCGAAGCTTCCCATCTCTCCGTCTACTTCTATATCACCATCTGTCAAAGGCATAAACTCATTTTCAGGCTGGCTGTCAACCAACAAAGAGTATCCGAGATCAACCAAATCAGCAGAATCTAAATCGTCTTGAGGTAACCAAGACAAGGCGATATCAGCACCATTGTAATTGAAGCTCATCAGACCTTGAGAAAAATCAGCGTATTCTGACAAAAGGCCGGTAACAGATAGGTCTGATCCTTCTAAGTCAGCGTCTTCATCAAGAGAGACATTAAATCCGTATTCATTGAAGCTATTCGGATCATCTGATTCAGTTTCTGGAACTTGAATTGGCTCTACTGTTGGTGAAACCTTATCCGGCTGCGCAACAGGAGGAGGTACTTTGGTAGGCTGAACAACAGGAGGAGGCACCTTGGTAGGCTGAACAACAGGAGGAGCCATCGCAGTTGGGCCCGAAGATATCATTGGAATTGACGGATCAGGAACTTGTGATAAAGGAGCCGGAGGTACTAATTGCGTAGAAGATTCCGGTGAATCTACACCCACCGCGCGACCAACTGCTGGTTCACCGCATCCAACCGTCACAAACAACAAACCGATCAGTGTGGTCAATAAGATAGCCTTCAGTGATCTCATGGAAAATTTAAGCGGATATGCCATGCAAAAACCTTTTATTGTGTTGGTTATCATCACTTTTAATCTAGTTTGAGTATCTACCGAAATAGTATATTCACGATGTGTTGAAAACAATGGTGATTCCACCTGAGTAACCGCACTTGCATTAAATCACATCTAACTTTTTTGCCAGTAATCTTTCATTAATTGCGACATCCATTCTGGCTGTACGATTTTCCCCCTGGGTCCAAATTCCCTTGCGTACGGCTTAATATCTAAAATTGGAGTAGCATCCACGGCATCTAGGCCTGACACAAATATTTTCTTCCCCTCAATCTTCAATATTTTGCAAACCGTCAAGCCAAGCTGGTTAGGTCTATTTTTACCCCTCTGGGCAAAAATACCTACCAAAGGCCAATCAAGTCTATTCCTGGGGTGCCTTGCATTTGTAACAATATTTTTCGCATTGACCTTATCCATAAAGAATATTAATTCAAGGTGTGAAAAATCTGATAATCCGTACAGAGATTCTTCTGAAAATTCATCGGTTAATTCCAGATAAACTTCTTCCATATCCCAAAAATCATCGGTGGGTTCATGGCGAGTCGACCTGACAGTCCCCACAGAAGAAAGATTGATATCCATTAATTAAGCATCTGTAAGATCTAAAAACCTGAAAGTAGGTTCCGCCGCGAGCATAGCCGTTATCCGTTCTGATGTTCCATCACCTTCTCGAAATTCAGAATATCTTCTGTGGTGCTCCTTTGAAACCCACTGTTCTGTCATAACAAGAGTGTCCTCGTCATCTTGATCAACCGACAAGGAAATGTATTCACATCCGTCATAATCACGCGTACCAGGATAATTTGCCCGGCATAACTCAATAAAATCTTCCGCCCGCCCAGGTTTACATCTAAATTCTGCGATAATAATGCAAGACATAAAACAAAGCCTCAAACTACATCCTAAATTGCCTGGTCAGTGTCTACGTGAGTTGTGACCCCTTCCTCTGCGAACACAGCATCAATTTCCTTCCTCGTTGCCTCACTGAGTTTCCAATCCACTGCTGCCACATTTTCCTTGAGTTCTCTTTCGTTTCTAACTCCAACCAGTCCCACTGAGACGGCTGGGTGACCTAAAGTCCAGGCAATGGCCATTTGTGCCACTGATTTGCCATTATCCTGTGCAATGATTTTCAATTTCTCCACTACTTTAAGTTCCTTAGAAAATTCTTCTTCTTGAAACAAAGGGAGTCGAAATGCCATACCGCTGCTTCTCCAATCGCCCTCACCGAACGTGGTCTCAGGAGTAAAGGCTCCTGATAAGAGACCGAACCCAAGAGTTCCGTATGCCATGAAACCTATATTATTGTCCTTGCAATATGGCAAAACTGCTGATTCCATGCGTCTATCAAACATGTGGTAACCAACTTGATTTGCTGCCATATGACCATATCCTTCGCATTCATCCATCATGGCAGGAGTGAAATTTGAAACTCCGTAATGCCGAATTTTTCCATCATTTTTTAACTTTTCCAGGGCACGTATGGGTTCTTCAAATGGAGTGTCATGGTCTGGCCAATGGATTAGAAGCAAATCAAGGAAGTCAGTCCCCAACCTTTCCAAGCAACCCTCTGCCCTCGATATAACATGATCGTACTTGGAGTTCCTACCAAGATTTTTTCCATCATCGTCATATTCAAACCCAACTTTACTGACTAGAACTATATCGTTGCGTTTATTACCTAAAGCCTTCCCTAAAAGTTCCTCTGAATGATATGGCCCGTAAACTTCCGCCGTGTCAAACAAAGTAACCCCGTGATCTATTGCAGCGCTTACTGCATCACTAGCTTCTTTGACGTCAATGTGGCCATACATAGTTGTACTCATTTCCCATGTGCCAAACCCTAACGCTGATGTGTATAGTCCACTGTCGCCTAGTTGTCGCTGCTCCATGATTTATCCTTTTTGTTAATGATTTCAGTCCTCATGAAATGTAACACATTTAATTGGAATTCTGAGGTCTAATTCCCTACTGCCATCTTGGTTGATATGAGCCAAACGGGGATGGAGGTAGCGACCAATATCCCGGTGTATCAGAAAGCTGAGCGACTGGCGTCGTAAAGGAAATATTTCCATATGGTGACTCTACTTCACTTAAATAGCCGGATATTTCACTCCTTTTTATATCTGGAGCAGAGATTGCGTCGAGCCTGCCTAGAGATTTCAACCAATGACCAGTTTGTGCTAGTGACAACCTCACTCTCCAGCTGCCTCCTTCATGCCTTTGTTTTAAGACCCCTGCCATCGCACCAAAAGCACCAAGATAGCCGGTGCCGTGATCCAAAGCCTGACAGGGCAAATGAAGCATTCCGTCTTGACCTTTCGCCAATCCACCTTCTCTACCGATACCGCTAACGGTTTGAACTATGCTATCGAAACCGCGTCTATCCGACCAAGGACCTTCATGACTGAAAGCTGAAATTTCAACACAAACTATCCCAGGACGAATTTCAGCCATATCGTAAGGAGAAAATCCCTTAGAAGCTATGCTCCCGGGTCTATATCCTTGTATAAATACATCTGCAGATTTGGTGAGTTCAGTAAAAGTACTTTTATCTTTTGTATCATCAAGATCCAGGTGAGCTGGATATTTTCCTTTGGCCATATCCATTATCAAACCATCTATTACATCTAGATGAGGATCATTCAGCCAAAGAACATTAGCTCCGTGTTCAGCAAGAGTTCGCCCCATTAGGGGACCAGCCAATACTTTGGTCAACTCCAAAACTTTTATTCCCTCCAGTGGTCTTTTGGGATTATCAGAGAATTGGAGAGGCTTCGCATCACCTATTTTCTCTATCTCCATGAGAGGGAGAGCTGAAACTGCTTGGCCTTGTGGATGCTCAGCCCATTCACCAAGTGTCCGCATCATTGCAGCCGGCAAACCTTTTCCAGTCAGATAAATCTCAGCATCAGAGGCTGTCATCGTAGAAAGTGTGTCCTGAACACCTTTTTTCGTAGGCTCACAATCAAATGCCTCAATAACACCAAATTTATGGGCAGGGTAGTTCCCGTGTATTTGCAACCATCCGCCATCGCCACATTTATAAAATCCATGAACTTCTGACGGGTCATCACTTATTCCACTACTGGCAAAGGTCCTTGATCTATCACCATTTATTTCAGTATATCTTTCGCTGCGGAAACCTATTGCTGCATGCTTCATATCGACAGATAAATCTTGGCTTCTACCTGTTCTAAAGTTCCATATTTCAGCAGCTGAAAGCCCAGAGGCCGCGATTGTTGCTTGTGCAGCGACACCAGTTTTATAAACAGAAGGTAGTATGGGTTCCAACCCAGTTAGCTTTACCTCTTCAATGATTGAATCATCTAAACCACCAAATCCCCATATTTCTCTCAAGGCTACCTGTGAATCAGTTCTATTGGTCAAGTGATTAACTCCCCTATTTAAATGATCTACGACGTTTCATTTAGGTTTAAGTTATCTCTTATTTAATAATAAACATGTAATTGATATTAGAAAAAGCAAGGAAATCCCACTAATGGAATAGACCAAGGGCAGCAGATTTGCGGTTATTAAAGAAAGGCCAACCAAAGGTCCTAGAGCCGAACCAAAATCTTGGAATGTGTTGTATACAGAAAACACCTGCGATCGTGAATCATCGTCAGCAACAACTCCAACCAAGGTTAATAATTGCATCATTAACATAACTCCAGCAACAAACACCAAGATTAGGACAATAAAAGTACTTATCAATGAATCAGATAGCCCAAGTCCTATAAGCCCAATGGATGTTAACAGCGCAGATATAACCAGCGTCTTGTATCTGCCATATCTATCAGAGAAATATCCCCCGAAAGGCCCTACAAATACTTCTGCAAAGCTTTTCAACCCGAGTGCAAATCCTGTCACCGTTGCCACCCCTAATGTTAATAAAACAAAATCAAATTCAAGCCCGTATTTATATCTAAAGAAGTGTCCTAAAGTAGCACCTACTAGCCCGGAAAACACTAGACCCGATATCATGCTAGCTATGCTTAAAATCAACACCCTGGGATCTTTCAAAACCTCAATAAACCCAGACAATTTCCTTCCTTCGTTGGTCTGTCTATCTTTCTTTTGATAGCCAGAGCCTCGAATCCAAAAGAAAAAACTGATTATCGTGAATATCCCAAAAATCATGAAAGCGATTTCGTACCCTAAATAATCAGACAAAACTCCACCAAACACAGCTCCACCAATAGAACCCAGCCGGATGACGGATGCATTACTAGAAAGATTAAAACCAATGTTTTCCTCTGTACTTTGATCCGAAGCGACCCATTGAGACACCAGTCTTAATACCGACCAGCAGGTCCCCCAAAGCAGACGAGCAAAAATCAAAACTAGGAAGTTTTTTGAAAATGCATAAGCAACTAATACTCCCAAAGAAGCCAACAAAGATATCCGAAAAGGAGTATTCACCCCATATCTTTCTACAAAAACAGAACTAAGTGGATTTGTGAACAACCTGACTAATCTGTTTGCTGAAAGTAATACTCCAACCTGGACAATCGTTAACTGCCATAATTCAGGTCTTGCCGGCATCACCACATATAACATTGCGTCACCGAGCAAGGCAGCTGCAACAGCCAAGCTTGTAACCAAAATGGGAAGAGGAATTGTCTTAAATTTGTTTGGTTTGACCATGAATTTTATTAAGGGAAATAGGGTATCTCTACAAAGGTCCTTTTACGTTTATATCAAACGCTGCCAACAAGTTAATTACTTCAGGAAAAGAAAAACTAGCACCCGCCATCGAATTGCTATTCGGGTCTATATAATAATTCGTCGCTTCACTGAAATCACACATATTCAATTTTGTACGGTTAAAACGAGCATCCTTTAAATCTGTGTTCGTGAATTTTGCGTGGGTTAAATCACAGTCCTCAAAATCTGCATTCCAAGCTTTGCCGTTTGTGATTATTAATCCAGGCAGGCTTAGTGAATGAAAGACTGAAAAACTGAGGTCGCAAGACTCAAAGGTCATTGGAGACGAAACCGTAATCCCTGTCCAGCTGAGTGAAGTCCAATTAATTCCAGTTAACTTACAGTTTTCAAATCGACTTTCCAACAGGCGGCTACCTGTTAATTTGGTTACGTTGAAATTGGAATCTTTAAATTCACATTCGATAAAGCGACATGCTATAAATTCTGATTCGGAAAAATCACACCCGGAAAAGTTACAATGCTCGAAAGATGAATTGGAAATCTTCTGACCCACGATCTCTATCTGAGAAAAGATCTCAGTTTCATAATCTATGTCATTTTTTATATCTATCATCAAATTTACGAGAGATCTATTTGATAAATACTGTTCAATTTACTCATATTTGATTCCAGTAATTCATCCTCACTTATCCCCAAGTCATAGGCAGGAGAGAATATCATCTCTGATTCCATCACATCAATCATGACAAACCCTGACATTGCATCCAAATAATCCCCATATGCCTGTTCAAATTTACCAACTAATTCCGGGGCAGCTTCATTTTTCTCTATATATTTTGCTCTTCCTGTAATCCTCGCTGATTTACGAAGAACCAAATCTATAAAACATACCTCAACATTAGGTCTATCTTTTATGTTTTGCACCGTATTGGGGGATCGAATATTAGAAAATACCAACTGAATGTCGGAAAGAATTAGAAAGGTAGCTTTGGGTGAAACCGCAGGGGTTCCATCTGCGTTCACCGTGGCAACCATACCGGCACTATGGTTTCTTATCAACGTCTTCATCTCATTGGTAAGCATAGTACTAAGATCTTCCTCGTCTGAGAGCTCTACCCGGGGTAGCACCCGTATTCTCACCCTTGTCTACAACCACCTCTCCATTGACAAAAACATAGTCAATCCCTATTGGGTATTGTTTTGGATGATCCTTTGTTGCGAGTGCTTTCACAGTATCTGGATTAAATAAAACCAAATCGGCTTTAAACCCATCTTTTATTATCCCCCGGTTTTGAAGTCCCAGTCTTTGAGCGGGCAAAGAAGTCATCTTTCGAATCGCTTCAGGTAGTCTCAGTTGCTTCTCCGCCCTTACGAATTCGGCCAAAACCACTGGAAAACATCCATAGGTTCTGGGGTTCGGATGATCTCCGAAAAGAATAGCATCACTCGCTATCATCCCGGCAGGATGAGATACAAAGTCAGGAAGTGTTTGAGGGTTAGTACCAAGTCCGACTGTTGATATACCAAGATTCTCTTCCAGCAACAAATCAAAGAGTGCGTCTCGCGAATCTTGATTTCTCAGATCTGATATTTCGGCGATTGATTTACCTTCGTAAATTTTGTTCTTTGGCTGATTAAAGTTGGTAAGCCAATTGTCCTTAATAGATTCTTCCGACATTTCTCTTTTCATTCTGGCTCTATCGTCTGCATCCTCCAACGCTTCAATAAGCCGCTCTGGACCACCATCCTTTGCCCAAAAGGGGAACCCAATAGTGATCGTAGTACCAGAATAAGGATATGTATAACAATCGAAAGTCACATCCATTCCAGAATCTCTGGCATTTTCTACAAGGCCAAGATAATCTAAATGACTCCCGTCACCCTGGAATCCTTGGCGAAAATGAGTGAGATGGACCGGAATATCTGCACCTTTGCCAATTTCAAGAGCCTCCATCCATGGCTCAAGTCTACCTTTACTCTTTAGACTGGCCCTAGTATGAGTGTGGTAGAAGCCTCCTAGTTTAGCTCCCTCTTTCGATAATTCGATCAATTCTTCAGTGGAGGCATACGCCCCCGGGGGATAATCCAAACCGGTTGAGATACCCCATGCCCCTTCTTCCATAGCTTCCCTAACTACCGATTTCATGTTTTCAATTTGAGCTTTAGTAGCTGCCTTTTGACCCCAGCCAACACCCCAAATCCTCACAGGAGAATTTCCCAATATATAGGCTACATTGACCGCTACAGTCTCCTCATATTTCTTCAATAATTCACTGACGCTAAGCCAGTCTGGCGGCATTGGTGGATATCCATTTAATCCTGAGTCCAACCATATGTACCTTTCAAGTTCTTCCGTTGTTTTAAAAGGGGCATGGGAAATACCGTCTATCCCCACTAATTCTGTCGTAACTCCTTGTCGTATCTTAGGATCATGATGGGGCTCCCCAAGAATAGTTAAACCCGCGTGCGAATGTAGATCTATAAACCCTGGACTTACTACATACCCAGTAGCATCAATTTTTCTCACAGCTTCAAGATCAGAGACATCGCCAAGGTGTACGGAAAGTGAATCACCAGTTATACCCACGGAGCCGGCATATCCGACATTTCCTGTCCCATCCATAATGGTTCCACTATGTATCAGTACGTCAAGCATATGAGTATCTCCACTTGGTATTATCCATCTTTCGCAAGAGTATGCCATATAATGAAATTTTGATGTTCGCACGGAGGCTAAATTGAGAAATAACAAAGCCAAACAGATAATGAATTCGGGACAGTTAGCACTAGGAGCATATGTGGCTCTTGCCGACCCGCAAATTGTTGAAATTATAGGTATTTCCGGTTTCGATGCTGTCTTTATAGACATGGAGCATACCGCTTTTGATTTATCTCTCGTCCAACAAATGATTGTGGCCGCTGATCTCGTAGATATAACCCCAATAGTCCGCGTTTCAGATAGTGATCCTGGCTTCATATTGAGGGTACTGGACATGGGAGCTCAAGGCATAGTTATTCCACATGTCGACGGTCTGGAAGGAGCAAAAAGAGCGGTGGATGCAGTCAGATACCCCCCAGTTGGATTAAGAGGGGGAGCTGGCGCCACTAGGGCAGCAAGGTTCGGTTCAGTGGAATGGGGTGATCACGTCCGCACTTCCAACGAGGAGATACTTTTATCAGTAATGACAGAAGATACGAAAGCTATTTCTCAAGTTTCAGAAATTGCCGCACTGGATGGGGTCGACCTAGTGGCTCTTGGACCAACTGATCTTTCACAAACATTGGGAGTAACAGATCCTTCAGATCCAAAATTACGTTTAGAAGTAGAACGGATTGCCGCCGAAGTTAAACAGGCAGGAAACACCAAGCTACAAATGCCTATGAACCATCCAGCCTTCCCCTTAACGGCCTCACAACTTGTAGAGCTTGGGGTCGGATACACAAATGTGGCTCCTCAACCTCCGGCGATATTAATGAAGGAAATGAAAAACGCCGTCCGAGAAACACATAAAACTTTAGGCCGAAAAACTTGATCTGGTTTAGAGTATTTGAATGCTAAATTAAGTCCAACATCCTTTCAGCAATCATCATGGTTGTAGCATTCGTATTGGCTCTAATACAATCCGGCATAATCGAAGCATCAATCACCTTTAGATTCTCCAAACCTCTGACATCGCCAGACTGGTTAACAACTGCCAATTCGTCGGAGTCTGGACCCATTTTACAAGTACCCGATATATGCTGACCCGTGGTGGCATTCCTCAAAATCCAATCATTGAGGGAGTCCTCATTTGCTATATGATCATCAGATGGCTGAAGACGTTTATCCAAAATGTTTGCAAAGTACCTTGATTCCCCCAGTGATATAGCTTTTAACAAGCCTTCTCTTCCTCTTTTAAGGTCAAACTCTGTACTGTAATAATTAAAATTTAGCTCGGGCTGTTCATGAATATCGTTTGATACCAGTCTCATATAGCCAGCGCTCTCAGCCAATTGCAAAGACACCGAAATCTTTACACCAACCGGAGTGTTAATATCCGCTTCATGTCCAGCGGGGGCTGAATCTTTCCTATGTTCTATCCGACTATCTGCAATGGCAAAACTGTTGAAAGCTAATTTCACATCATTTCTGAGATCCGATCCAGCTGCGGTATATCTAGCGGCTACCTGGGACCTTGGCGCATCAGGGTCTTGAATGTGGCTTTCCTTCACGGACCATAGAGCTGCCATTATCGGATGATCCCTCAGATTCTGACCTACCCCAGGAAGATCATTTACAAGATTAATACCTAGGGCTTTGAGTTGATCAGCAGGACCGACACCCGACAGCATTAAAAGTTGAGGTGAGGCTACAGCCCCTGCACTGAGTATGATGGTATCTCCATAAACGTTAAAGCTCTCTCCTTCACTCTCCACTTCCATCCCTATCGCTTTGTTCCCTTCAAACAAAACCTTACGGCTGGTACATTGCGCTCTAATAGTAAGATTTAAACGATGTCTCGCCATCGATAAATAGCCTAGATTTGTACTCCACCTAATGCCATTTGGATTGTTGAAAGGAGTCGGACCAACACCTGTTACATCAGGATGATTTTGGTCTGGCCCATCCGGAAAACCTGCATCTTTGCACGCATTGTAAAAAGCCCTCTGAGATTCAATCCAATCTTCGCGTTTATGGCGCCTAGCAATAATGGGACCGTCACTTCCATGAAAATCCCCTGAATAATCGAGATCTGTCTCCAGTTTCCTAAAGTATGGAAGGACTTTTTCGTAACTCCATTCTGTATTCCCCATCTCCTGCCATGTATCGTAATCCTCGGGCATTCCCCTTAAAAATACTTGTCCATTGATAGAACTAGACCCTCCAATAACCCTTCCACGTGGTACTGGCATAGGAAGAGCCCTATCAGAAGGATTTCCCCAGAACTGCCAATTGTGGTCTTTAGTAATAATGTCAGCTCCTGTGGAAAGGCCAATTCTGACTTCATCAGGAAGGGATTCGAGGTCGGGATAATCTGGTCCAGCTTCTAGTAGTAAAACAGACACTTTGGGGTCTTCTGTCAACCTCGTGGCAAGAATTGCTCCTGCTGAACCGGCACCAACAACAATGTAATCGTAATTCATCTAAATCACCCTACCTAAAAAATCCTCAAGCTCAATATCTCGGGGCGAAGGATATCACTTTGAATTTAATTCTAGATATACGCGATCGAATTATCCGGATTCACTTTATCTCCTCGATGGAATGAAGCCTTGTATGGAAATTCCACAAATCTTTCTTCTACAATATCTATTCCAAGCCCAGGGCCTTCAGGCAGGGGAAAATATCCATCTATCGGTTCACTAACTTTCGTGACCGAAGATATTTCGGCAGCGGTCAACTTTCTCGACTCTTGAACAAGGAAATTTGAGGTAGATGCATCGAAATGTAGATTTACTTCTGTTGCCAAAGGTCCCATTGGGTTATGAGGTGCAATAACAAGATCATGCGCCTCCGCTATAAAAGCTATTTTTCGCATCTCTGTCAAACCTCCTACTATACATACTTCAGGTTGAAGGATATCCACTCCACCTTCCCTTATCAGTTCAGATAATTCAAACTTCGTATAAAGACATTCTCCAGTTGCTAAAGCACATGGCATTTTTTTTCGAAGTTCTCCCATTTCATGCCTATTTTCCATTCTTATCGGCTCTTCCATAAACCATGGATTAAATTCCATCATCACATCTGTGAGCTCAAGAACACGTATTGGTTCATAAATCGCCGCATGGGCATCAAAGCCGATATCAATATCCTCTCCAACGGCATCCCTAACAGCTTTGAACCGTTCCCTTGCGTCCGCCAAAGCATCATTCCACCTCATATCTCGCCACTGAGGAGATAAAGGACTCGCTTTTAGAGCCATAAAGCCCTTATCAACATATTTTCGGGCATCTTCGGCAAGTTCCGCGGGAGTATCTCCATGTATGTCGAAATACCCTCTGATCTTATCCCTGACCTTGCCTCCGAAAAGTTCATAAACCGGTTTGTTGAGCGCTTTTCCCGTTATATCCCAAAGAGTCTGATCGATAGCAGAAAGGGCTGCCAGACCAGAAGAACCTACCGGAAATCTAGCGCCCTGATAGCAGAGGGCCCAATTACGCTCGATCTCCATAGGATTCAGGCCTATTAACTGCTCCTCGAAATACTGAACCCAGTAAGGAGATGCCATATCAGGGCCAACATGATAAACCTCACCTACCCCATAAATCCCTTCGTCAGTTAAGGTTTTGACGTAAACCAAGTTGTGTCCAGATGATTCATCCGTTGAGACAAGACACTTTATTGACGTGATTTTCATTTAATTTTTCCCTGTTATTTATTCCTTTTACAGAAACCCTGGCGAACCATCACTATAGGAGGCAAATCCCCTGTCCCAATGGAGTGGGGGATTTTCCTTAATTGCATTATGATTTAAAGTCATGCCGATGCCTGCGTCCGTTGGTAATTCAAAATACCCATCCTTGGGAACCCAAGATTCATTAACGAGTTCGGATTTCTTTTTTTTGTCATCCCCATGCCATTCCAAGATAGCGAAATTATTTATCGAAGCTGAGTGATGTACTGCAGCGGCAGTAGATATCAGACCCAGAGGATTATGAGGAGCAACTGTCACATAGTGGGCTTCTGCAATAGCCGCTATTTTCTTTGCTTCCAAGAATCCTCCACAACAAAGAAGGTCCGGCTGAATAATATCTACAGCATCAGCATTGAGTAATTCAGTAAAGCGATGCACCCCGTAAATATTTTCACCAGTTGCAAGTGCGACTCTGAATTTTCTCCGGAGCTCCGCACTGGACTCGAGGAATTCAGGTCGTGCGGGCTCTTCGATAAACATCAATTTATAGGGAGTAATAACTTTGGCAAGCTCCAAAGCCTTCGATGTTTCCCTGATGGCGACGTGCACATCAACAGCAAGGTCTGGGCTGTCTCCAATAAGGTCTCTAATTGTTTTCATTCTTTCATCAGCTTTAAGAAGAACTTCCCTCCAAGGCAACTCCCTCCAATTACTTGGTAAAGGGCTGGTTTTGAAGGCAGAATATCCTTCCGCGACAAGCTTTTGCGCGTTTTCAGCGAGGCGCTGTGGAGAATCACCATATATCGCATGATATACACGAACTCTGTCTCTGGTTTTACCTCCAAGCAGAACGTATACAGGAACTCCTGCAACCTTGCCTGCAATATCCCAAAGGGCAATATCAATCCCGGATATAGCAGACCATGCCACTTGCCCTAGAGGAAAACGCATCGTGTTTTTCGCCCGTCTTAAAAGCCATTCAATCCGAGATGGGTCTTGGCCAATAAACCAAGGTTCCATTTCTTCAAGCATTGATATAACACTTTTATCGGGCCCTATTGAATAAGCTTCGCCCGTACCAGTAATTCCTTCGTCTGTTTCAACCTCAATAAAAATGTTGTTTCGGCGCCCATCACCGGCATGATAGGTATTTATGTTGGTGATTTTCATAATGAGTCCACCTAAGGTATATTTTGCTAGAGTATGCCATACATCGTGCTGGCAGGTATCATGTGTATCGGTTATATCCACGAACTCACAGGAGCAGGGGAAATGGCAGAATATAAAGACCTTAAAGCTCGCCTAGATCAAGGGGATACAATCATCCATGACGCAGCTGTCAGTACTGAACTGCATTCTATGGGTGTCCCAATGGATTTTGTAGCCTGGAGTGGGCCCTCAAATTACACTCATCCTTCAAGCATAATCCAGATGCATGAGCGCCAAATCAACTCAGGGGCAGACATTATCACAACTAATACTTGGTCAACTCTTCGGCCTACACTGGAGAGAGCTGGATATGGTGACTTTGTACGCGAAATTAATGCGCGGGCCGTACATCTTGCACAAGAAGCAAGGCAAAGAGCCTCTGTGGATAGATCTATTTATGTAGCAGGTTCATTATCAAGCAATATAACAGGCAGAGATCCGAGAACAGGAGAAATGGGATTCCAAGCATTTTCATCTACTCCTGGAGTCTCTGCTGAAGAGTTAAGGGATCATTACGGAGAGGTCACTAGCATCATGGCCGAGGCCGGTGTAGATTTTTTCATCGTAGAAGCTATGGGGCGCGACAACGAGGCCAGAATAATTCAAGCCGAAGCAGCAAAGGAAACTGGTCTTCCCGTGTGGGTTGGATTCAATGCACATGTTGGATCAAATAACTCAGTTATGCTAGGCGGCCAGCAAAACCCAACCCATGTTGCGGAAGGAAAAAAATATCCTGGCGCAAGAAATCTAAGAGACGACATGACCTTATCTGAAGCCATAAGAGAAGTAATACCTGTCGGCCCCGATGTAATATCCATATTCCACTCTCGTATCGAAAATGCCAATAGAGCCGTCGAAGTCGCAATCAAAGAATGGTCAGGACCGCTTATGGCATATCCAGATGCTGGGGCAACAGATTCATTAATCAAATGGCGGGACCTAACAAAATCGAATGAAGAATCAATAGAAGAATACATTGATGCAGCCCAGAATTGGGTAAATCAAGGGGTACAGATAGTAGGAACCTGCTGTGGGTTTGGTACCGAATACATCAAACCCTTAAGAGAAGCTATACCAGCAAAAGTTTAGATACGCCTAATTTATTTCAGGTGTTTGGTGCTATAGAATGGCTCCCAAATTGATGCCATCGGGATCAACCTAACTGATTCAGTTATCGTTTTTACCTTCAACACCCTAAGGAATCTTTATGACTACGATTGCAGAACCTATAAAAAGATCCCACAGATACCAAAACCTCCTTACTGACTTAAAGAGCGGAAATAAGACAATCCTCCTAGATGGGCCGATTTCTACGGAACTTGATGCCCGAGGGGTGACCATGTCATCTGGAAAGGGAAGACGTGCCTCTATAGATAACCGAGAGGCTCTTATTCAAGTGCATATGGATTACATTAAAGCAGGGGCTCGAATCATCACGACGCACACCTTTGGAGGTAACCGCGACAGATTAGGTCAAGACTTTGAAGAGTTGACTCGGGGCGCTGTGGAATGCGCAATGGAGGCCCGTCGCAGAACAGAAACTGAAGATAGCGTGATCATTGCAGGAAGCATCGCCTACCACACAGCGCAGGGACCAAATAATTATGATCCAAAGCAAGACCCAGAGTCATGGGAAAGTGACATCAATGACCTGGTTGAACTCCTAAAAATTTCCGGGGTCGATGTAATGCTGCTCGAGATGGTTGGCGGACCAACTTTTACTGTCCCAATTATCCGGGCAGTGCAGTCCAGCAGAATGCCCTTCTGGGTGGGATTTTCGGCCACTGATACTGATAGAACTGTTGGGAGAATAGGCCGGCATGAAAGTGATTTACGAGTCTACGACAATCCTGGAACTCCCGTTGATGATGCTCTGCCAGACCTGATTCGGTTTGCTATTGAAGGTGAGAAGGAAACATTTAAAAATGATGGTGACAGTGGAGTGGACATAATCGGAGCTATGCACTGCAAACCGGATGCTCTTGGAAAAGTCCTTCAAGCCATCCAAACACATGGCTGGAATGGTCTGATGATGGCCTACCCAGACGACGTACGGGAATGGGACCCATCCATTTCTAAAGTTGTTACAGGAAACGATCCGGTCAATGTTTTCAGTGACCATTGTCTTGGATGGAGAAGAGACTTCCCTAAGTGCACCATTTTAGGTGCATGTTGTGGCTTTTCAGTCAAACATATTGCTGCTCTAAACCAAAGCATCGGGGGATAATAAAAGGTCGTTATTAACCTTTTCATAGGACAATTCTAGTGAGGACAAAATGACTCAAAAACCAATTACTGTAGACATAGGTTACGAAATAGCAAATCCTACGGGAGTCTCAATCTCACCGGATGGAAGTTCGGTTGTTTTTGGGATATCAAACCCAGATGTGACATCAGGAAACTTAAATAATTCTCTTTGGATCAAAAATTTAAAATCACCTGATTCCGCACCTCGTGCCTTAACCAATGGCAATTCAGATGCCAATCCTAAATTCTCGCCAAATGGTTCATCAATAGCATTTATAAGAACAGATTCAACCGGTATAAACCAGATCTGGCTATTACAGATGTCTGGTGGTGAAGCCGCGATGATCACGTCATTAAAAGAGAATGTTAGGGATTTCTCGTGGAAACCTGACAGCTTAGGTTTCGCCGCAGTATCAGACGTAAGCCCCGACTATGCAAATGGAAACGAACATGATGAAACCGATGTGGTTTCCATAACTCGAATAAGATACAGGCACGATGAATTGCGATGGCGCGGCGATAGCGGCACTCAAATTTTTGACGTTGATATATCTACTAGGGAATCAAAGCAACTTACCTCAGATGACGGAGATCAGGGAATACCTTCATGGTCGCCAGATGGCTCCAAACTGGCTTTTATTTCAGATGCAATGCCCGATAGAGATTTTCATGCCGAAAACGAGGTAAGGGTATTAGAACTATCCTCAGGAAAAATAGCCTCTTGGTCTAAAGGGCTTGCAGATGCATGTTCAGTTACTTGGCTTCCTGATGGTGATTCACTTGCTGTCATAGGATCAGAAGATTTTCGCCTACACAGCTATTACCAAGGGTCCATATACATACTTAAACCTGACTCTAATCCAATCAGGATTACTGATAACAATGTAGCTCCCATCGGTGGAAGTCACCCGGCAAAAACTGGATCTCCCTTAATTATCGATCCAGATGGAACTATCTTATTTGCCGGTCAATCTGGAGCGGAATCCCATATTTACAGGGCAAAAATTGGAGAATCTGGACAGAAGGAAATAGTCAACTTGGGAGGCCAACTGACAGCATGTGAATTCGGAGACACCCACAACCAGTTTGCATGTATTTACTCGACACCTGAAAGGTCACCTGAAGTCTTTCAAGGAACTCTCTCAGACGATTCTTTGCACATGGTAAGTGATCTTAACACCGAATATTTCTCCAATCGATTAATTGGTACCACAGAAAGGTTTTCTATAAACAGGTCTGGACTAGATATTGAATCCGTATTACTTTACCCAGCCAATTTTGATCCATCAAAAAAGTATCCTCTTGTGGTGAACATTCACGGCGGCCCACATGGATTGTTTGCGAATTCATTCGATATAACCCGACAGTTACTCTCTTCCAATGGGTATTTTGTTTTAGCAGTAAATCCCAGAGGTACTTCAACCTACGGAAAGGAATACATGCTGCCAGTACTTGGAGACTGGGGAGGGGAAGATTACAACGACATCATGGCAGCTCTTGATCATGTTTGCCATGAGGATTACATCGATACTGAAAGACTAGCCGTTACCGGATATAGCTATGGCGGATTTATGAGTTCATGGGTGATCGGTCATACAGACCGATTCAAATGTGCAGTAATCGGTGCTCCCGTAACTAATATCGCGTCTTTTTACGGAACCGCGGACATAGGCGTTAACTTCGGAGAGAGACAGATGGGTGGAAGCAGGCCAGATAATAAAGATGAATACGACTTCAGGTCACCACTTAACTATGCTGAAAACGTCGACACTCCTGCTCTATTAATGCACGGTGATGCTGATTACCGTGTCCCAATTTCGCAGAGTGAGGAATATTTTGTAACTCTGAAAAGATTAGGGAAAATCGTGGAGTTCGTCCGATTCCCAGGACAAAATCATGGTCTAATGCGGAATGGTGATCTAAAAATGCGGAAAGAGTATCTCGCGAGGATGCTATCGTGGATTGATACGTACACTAAATAGAATCCGATGTTAGATTTTTTGTGAGTTTAAACAATTCAATGCGAGGTATTCATTCATGACTGATAAATCCGTTACCGATTTTTTACAAGAAGTCCACATCGCAATCCTCTCCATCAATCGGAACAATCACTCACCTCATTCAACTCCGGTTTGGTATACATATGAACCTGACGACATTATTTGGTTCATGGCGAGTCCAGGTACCAAGAAAAGTAAATTAATGTCCGTGGGTACTCAGGTTTCCATAGTTGCACAAACCGAACATGATCCATACAAATACGTGAGTGTGGAAGGTCACATTATCGATATTTCAGAAGGTAACGTAGAGCAGGATTTACGTCCTATATCCAGGAGATACTTAGGCGAGAAAGGTGGCGATGAATACGTTGCAAGTTTTGATACATGGGAAAGCAGCCGGTACACAGTCCAAATAGATAAAGTTATGACAATGGGCATTTAGAAATCCTTTTTAATCACCCAATGTGAATATAACCGGACACAAGTGATCCAATACGAGGTAAATTAAATGAGTATTACACCACTAGTTGAATATCACGACGCCACAGAAGACGTTAAGGAAATATATGATGACATAATGGCCACGAGGGGATCAGATTGGGTTAACAATTTTTGGAAAGCTCTTGCCGCCCAACCAGAATTACTTAGGCGAACCTGGCAAGGTGTAAAATCCGTAATGTCTGACGGGGCTTTAGATTCATTGACTAAAGAAATGATCTATATTGCTGTGAGTGCCACCAACAGCTGTGATTATTGCACCAACAGCCACACAGCGGCGGCACGATCTAAGGGCATGACAGATGATATGTTTGCCGAGGTAATGGCAGTGGTTGGCATGGCAAATCAAACTAATTCTTTAGCCAACGGTTTTCAAGTTGAAGTCGATGAACAGTTTAAGAATGGTGGAAGAGGCTAAATTCAGGCTCCTGGAAATAAAGCAGCCGCATCAGGGTTATTGGTCTGAAGTGGATCCGGTAAATCAGCATCTAAATTGTATTGAGCCAAAGGAGCAGCCATTGCCATTCTCGACTGTTTAGCAGCCTCAATTCCGGAAAAAGGACCCACCGGAACCTCCCCATCTGCATCGACAAATCCATAATCAGTTGCTAGCTCAGCCGTTTGAATTACTTTCCCGTTAAGACGCTCCAAATCTCCATTACTAGCCTTATTAAGTAGAGCAGCGACCGCCCTTCCGGTAAAAATTGGAGTTTCGCCACCTGGGAATGCTGCTGTCTCAGTAACTGCTCCTCCTGGATACAAAGTCACTGCCTTAACGCCGTGAGGTTTGAGTTCTGCTGCCATGTCCGCAGTAAGACGATCAAGTGCCGCTTTTCCAACCCCATAGCCCACGTCGAAAAGGTAAGTAACGCCGCCAAAACTGGATATCTGAACCATCAGGCCAGATTTATTTGCAACCATTATTGGTGCAATGAGTGAACTCATAACGTATGCACTGCGCAATCCGATATCTATGGAAGCGTCAAAAACTGAGACCGGGCGTTCCCAAAATGGTTTCCCGAAATAAGGTGTCATAGCAACTAGGCCTGCATATGCACTATTGACGAGTAAATCGATTTGGTCCTCATGATCTGACAACTGCTCGACAAAAGCCTTTACTGCCTCGTCATCATTTTGATCAAGGGGGTGAGGAATAACCATGCCATCGGAAGTACCCTTTGCAGCTTCCTCGGACAATGATTTCAAGGCAGCCTCGTTACGGGCTGTAGCGTAGACTTTACATCCATCTTCCTTAGCTAAGACTAAAGCAATACCTCGACCAAGGCCTCTCGATGCTCCGGTTACCACACATACCTTACTCATTATTTTCTCCTTGTTTTAACTGAAAACAATAAACATCGCGATAAGCGTTTATACCGTAATCAAATTTTATGTAATCCCAAGTAGCGTAAGTCTATTTCAATCAACATTATTCACTGAGTATTTCTGCTATTTTAGCTTTTGCCAGAACCTGATCTATTCCGATCCCAACAGAAACGGAACCATTTGGATTCAAGGTACCAACTGTTTTACCAAATTGTGACCCCTCACAAATCACCGAAACATCATACTCTTTCCAATCGATTAGTTCTGGGTACAAAACTGATAAGACAGTTATTGGATCATGCAAACTAAATGAATTTCTCCCGGTAGTTTCAAAAACAGTGTTCAGAAGTCGTCGTATAATTTTTTCACCTGCCGAATTACCAGCAAGCCAATCGGTTTCCTCTTTCTTTACCGAGGTGACACGGGTTATATCTAGCCCACACATCTTTATATCTATTCCTGAAGAGAGAACAGCATTAGCAGCTTCCGGATCGCAATAAATATTAAATTCTGCATATTCCGTGACATTTCCGGGAACATTTACCGCCCCACCCATCAAATTAATTGATTTGACCCAATCTACTAACCTTGGCTGTTTTTTAAGTGCCAATGCGATGTTTGTTAAAGGGCCGACTGGTACTATAATGAGCTCCCCTTTATGCCTTTCAGCTTCCCCAATAATGAATTCCACTGCGTGAATTTTCTGTGGGCCAATTGAAGGGTTAGGCAACGAAACATGAAGGCCCGTCTTTCCGTGGATTTCAATTCTGTGTGACTTAAATTCCTCAAATTCTTCAGGTGAGGTCGAAGCTTCATTCAGTGCACTAGCATCCCCGACATACACTGGAACCTCAATTCGGTCCATATAGGTCAGCAGGCTAAGAGCGTTACCAGTAGTGTGTTCAATAGATGCATTCCCACCGACGATCGTTAATCCACGTACATCCAACAATTCAGATTTTAATGCCATAATTATGGCGAGCAGATCATCATTTCCTGGATCGGTATCCAGGATTATTTTGGTCTTATTCATAAATAGACCCTCATTAAAAAAGTAAAATGCCTGTTTTATATTGTATTCAGAGTACCGGGTAGTTGAGTGGCAAACCAACAGTATTCAAAGCATAGCGACTGATATGCCATCTACCCAGATTTGCACTCAGCAGGTCATCTAAGTTATCTCCACAGAAGGCTATATTCGTTGGGGCTGCCATAAGAGTTCCTTCATAATCATGGACCAGTACCTCAAGAGTACCCTTTGTATCTAACCTGAATATGGTGTCAGGCCTGTAGCATGATATATAGAGATTGGCATCTGCATCAAAAGCCAAACCATCTGGTACCGCATTAGGTATTTCAATTACCGTTTCAACTACCCCTGCTTCCCCTGCTTCATTAATGGATATTTTTTCAATCCTTGGTGGATTTAGACTAACCGCCACATACAAGTCTGTGCCACTTGGCGAAAAACAAATTCCGTTCGGAAAAGTATTTGGAAGGTCCGACCAAACTTCCGTTTGCCCACCTGGGTTAATCTTAAAAATCTTGCCATTATCCTTCTTCCACTCGCCAGAATCTGTAACATACAGATTTCCATTCTTATCGAAAGCAGGGTAATTCGGTCCAATCATGGCAACATCTGGTGTCCCTACAGAATACTCAGTTAAATTTCCATCATTATCAGTTTTATATACTTTGTTACCACTGCAGATATATAAGCTACCTGACCCGTCTTGGCATAAACCTCCGACAAAATTAGGGGCCTGGGCAAACTGCTCGAAGTGATTGTTTTCTACATCAATGCGATAAATCTGACCCCCTTCGCCGCCCGCATAAGCATAACCATCACTCCCCCAGGTTATACATTCAGGGTGATCAAGCCCTTCGCCAAAGCCACCAACACAATAAGACACGTCATTTTTAACATCTAAAATAGACATATTCGCCTCAGCTGATTTCAGAGTTTGCTTTCTGTTTTGTTAAGACTACCTCAAATGTAAGTTCTTTTTTTGTTCCTCAGTCATGAGGAAGACAGAAATATGAATAAGATGTAGCATGTGCTCATTAACAGCTGGAAAATTTTTCACATGGCTTCTCAAAGAAAATTTTAGTAGAGGTACTGCTGATGAGCTACGAAGAAATCAATAGAGATTCGATAATATGGATGTATGAAAGGATGCTCACAATACGGCGATTTGAGGAGCAGGCTAGAAGAGAGGCTGACGCAGGCAAATTAAGAGGTATTCATTCCTCGATTGGTCAGGAAGCCGTTCCAACTGGAGTTTGCGCCCTACTCAGAGATGATGATTTCGTACTTGGTACTCACAGAAGCCACCATCACTGCATTGCCAAAGGTGTAGATCTTAACGAAATGATGGCGGAACTTTTAGGAAAGTCCACAGGCACTGGCAAAGGAAAGGGTGGAACGATGCACATAGCTGACATCGAAAAAGGAATGTTAGGTGCTAATGGAATAGTCGGGTCCAATATCCCAGTTGCGACGGGTGTAGCCTTAACCGCCAAAGTAAAGGGGACAGACAATGTTAGTGTGGTATTTTTCGGAGATGGGGCCTCGAGTCAGGGAGCTCTCCATGAATCTATGAATCTAGCCAGTATTTGGGATTTACCTGTCATTTTTGTTTGTGAGAATAACAGGTATGCTGAATCCACTCCGTTTGAGTATTCCGTAGCCGGAGGCTCGGTCTCAAATAGGGCTGACGGGTACGCTATACCAGGTGTGACAGTAGATGGACAATCTGTACTAGATGTTTTTGAAGTAGCAAAAGAAGCTGTAGGCAGAGCAAGGGCGGGAGACGGACCCACTCTTATCGAAGCCCAAACTTACCGATATCTAGGGCACGCAGGTCATGACGATCCTCTTACTTATCGGTCAGAAGAAGAGCAAAAGTACTACATGGATAGAGACTGTATTACCAATTTTAAAAGCTACATACTCGATAGCTCTATCGCCAACGAAGAGGAATTAGATAATATAGAAGTAGCCTGTGAAACTGCCGTTGCTAAATCTGTCGAATTTGCAGATAACAGCCCTTTCCCCGAGCCAGATGCTCTGCATGAGGATGTTTACACCACCTATAAGAACTAGAGCCGAAATTAAAGTTTGAGTTTACCCCTCAAATTTCGGGAACGTTTGCGGAGATAGCTCATCTGCGCTACTTGCAACCTCTGGATTCACTGACGCCCAAACGTGCTCTCCAGCAATTTGCAGTTTGTCATTAGCTTGTCGCTCATCAATATTCAATACTTCTCTTCCTTTCATAACCCACTCGCCATCAATCATGACATCTTTTAATTCATCGGCAGTAGCGTTATACACGATGTTTTTTATGGGATCACGCATAGGGACCATAAACATCGATGAAGTATCCCAGAAAAGCAGGTCAGCTTTGGCTCCAGCCGAGATACGACCCAAATCGTCACGATGCAACATCTGAGCAGGATTGAGAGTAGCTGCATTAAACACATCTGCGGCTGTAGATTTTTCAGTTTGACGGCTCATAATCTTGCCTACCACTGCAGACCATCGCATAGCTTCAATCATGGATTGGGGGCATGTATCTGTTCCAAGACATACATTAACGCCAGCATCAAGATATTCTGGAAATGACTCCATAGCTATACCTCTCCTGTTGAAAACCCAGGTAGCATGAGCCACAGAAGCTTTATGACGTTTCAAAATCGATAGATCGTCGCCAGCGAAATTTACCCAACTATGACCAGCTGGATAAATGACGTGTCCTAGGAGCGCCCATTCACTAAGAAAATCAATGGACTCTAGCCATTCGACGGGAGTCATTCCATATCTTCTAGCAATTTCCTGAAATTCAAACACTGCCTGACTCGTATGCAAACTTACGGGAACTTGCATTTCTTTGGAGGCTTCACTACTCATACGAAGCAACTCTTCCGTGCAGTTGTCAATTTGAGCAGGACCTAAAAATCCTTTTATTCTCCCATTGGCACGTCCATCTACCCGTTGTACAAAATCGACTGCCTTTCTAAAACCTTCTATTCCGGCTGCTTCATTCCAATCGTATTCAACCTGTCTACCGGTTGGAGTAATCCAACTGGCAGAGCTATACATATTGGCTATATAGGCCCGTAATCCAGCCTGCTCTGCTGCGTCAGCCACATAATCTCCCATTCCACCTTGCTCCATAATGGTGGTAGTTCCGGTTCTGATGAGCTCTACAATGGAATAGTCCACGCATGCCTCTTTATCTTCATCTCTCATTGCCCCACCTCGAGCCCTTAACATCACTGGCAATCCTGACAAATAAAATTGCCTGCTCCCTACATCCTCAATGAAAGACTTATCCAGAGGTGAGCCCGCCATATGACAGTGAGTATTTATAAAGCCAGGAGTAACTATTCTCTCGCCTGCATCTACTATTTCATCTACGGGTTGATCAAAAGTGCTCCCTACAAAGCTTATTTGGTTCCCTTCTACTACAACACATCCATTCCGAAGAATTCTGTGTTCTCCATCCTGATAGGCGACAATAATTTTAGCTTCAATTTTTATCTTTTTAGACAAATCTCACCTCTACAACATTTAACAAGTTTTATAGGGCATACCAGCTTTATTTCAACAGGAGTATAAACTCAACCTAGGGAATTATCTTGTTTATATGAGGAAATACTATCTTTACTATGACCGGCCCATCAACACCCTTCATATCGCAACAAAAGTTAAGATAAATTCGGATGAGAGGTAATAGTTTGTTAAGATGTGGCACCCAGGTATAAACAAACCCACACATTAGCGGAGTAGATTTGATAAAAGAAAAGCAAAATCAAATTTTGAAACAATTGAATAAATTTTCTCCAAAATTCATCGGCCAGCTTAGAGATTTAAGCGAAACAGATTGGGCAATCCAAAGTAGATGTGATGACTGGACCGTAAAAGATGTGATGTCACACCTATCATCAGTTTTGACCACTTATCGTATTATTATAGATTCGGCAAAAAATGAAGAAAATATTTTGGATGACCCCAATAACTCGAGAGATGAACCTGGTAAGCTGGATGGCAAATCATTAGCTGGACGCCTCTCAGAAAGAGCTAAGGAAACTAGTAAAACTTTTGATTCAAAAGATGCACTAATCAATGAAGTAGAACTTAGATTTCAGAGGTTATTGGATGGCTTCAATTCTTGCCAAGACAACCAATGGGATTTACCAGCGTATCACCCGGTAAATTGGGTTTCGATTCAGGGAATGCTTCTATGGACTCTGTTTGAGTCCACAATACATGCCTGGGATGCGCTAAATGCCGTAGATGAAAAATATTTGGTCGACGAAAATTTGGCTCCTCTATTGCCTGAATACTTCTGCAATGAACTGATCAACCGCTGGTTTAAGACCACTGATTCTTCTGACAGCCCTTCACAGACATTAGCAGTTAACTTTGGTACTTTGAATGGGCTACGAATCGCGAGCTCCAGTGGTAAATTGGATATTGAAGAGCTTCCAATCAATTCCTTCGATTCCGATGCCGAAATACACACCACTGCAAGTGAATTCGCATTGTTAATTACAGGTAGGAAAAACCTATCAGAATCTATCGAAGATAGTTCCACCCAATTAACAGGTAATCAGAGTCATGTGGACTCATTTTCAAAATGGTTCACAGGGTCGTAATTAAACTTTATAGGCCCAAACTCTAAAGCCCCACAAATCCCCTAGCAGCTTCTATGAAGGCTTCAGGTTGATCCACCATCACCACGTGTCCTGCACTTGCTACATCAACAGATGTCACGTTTTTACCAAGACTTTTCATCTTATCGATCGTATCGTCGCTCACAAGACCACTTTCGGCTCCTCTAATTTCAAATATCGGGCATTGTATGTTCTCTATGGCTGACCAGTATCTACCAATTAATTCGGTACTAGTCATATCTGGGAGTGGATTATCAAACCCATTTAAATCTGCTTTCCAAGTCCAAGTACTGGAATCTGTTTTCTTCAATCTGGATTCAGCCTCTTCATGTAAGCGTTCATCTGAAGCTAAGGTATTCCCAGATCTGAGCCACTGGTAACCATCTTCAAGAGTCTGAAATTCCCCGGGAGCAGCAGGAGTGGGAGGAGCCTGAAGCCTTTCTTGTGAAGGCTCTGGTGCTATATCAACCATAACAATCCGGTCTACAACGATCTGATTAGTAACTGTGTACAGAATCGAATGCCATCCACCCATAGAACACCCTACAAGGGTAATAGTTTCAAATCCATTTATTTTTACAAATTCAGATAGGTCTTCTACAAATCTATCTCTAGCATACCCATCACTAGCCCATTCGCTATTTCCATGACCACGTTGATCCAGAGCAAAAACGTGATATTTGGAAGATGCAAACTCAGCAAACTCTCTCCATGAAGCGGCCGAATTAGTATGACTGTGAAGGCAAATCAAAACAGGATTACCTTTTTGACCCCATTCATAAAAGGCGAGTGAATTCCCATTAATGTGAGTGAACTGTGTACTTGGCATACTAGGCATAATTGGCTCCTAAATGAAAATATGGCTATGAAGTAATACTTCAGCTATTAAATCAGCCCATATATACTGGGTCAAATCCATAACAATCACAGTGAATTTTATGATCATAGGACTCCCCAAAGAAACCAAAGATCAAGAGCTAAGAGTTGGTATAACCCCAGAAGGCGTAGACACGTTGATAAAAAGTGGCCATCGAGTTCTTGTAGAGAAAAATGCCGGATTGGGCAGCGGGATTTCTGATCACAGCTACGAAAAAGTAGGCGCTGAGCTGATGAGGAAACCAGATGTTTTATTTTCAGATTCAGAATTGATTGTAAAAGTGAAAGAATTCCAACTATATGAATGTGACTTTTTGCGTCCTGGTCTTGTGAGTTTTTCCTTCCTTTCCTTAGGAGCCAATCCAGACCTAGCTAAAGCCCTGTTAAAAAGTAGAATCACGGCTATCGCATATGAAACGGTTGAAATGAACGACGGATCGCTACCAATTCTGAAACCAATGAGCGCTTTGACCGGTAGGTTGGCTGTAGATGTTGCTACCCATTACCTAAAAAGCCCTCAAGGGGGCTCCGGAAAGCTCCTTAGTAGTGTTGCTGGGGCCGACTCTGTAAAAGTAGCAATACTTGGGGCCGGGACAGCTGGTTTTCATGCAGCCGAGTTGGCTCTGAATATGGGGGCAGAGGTAACGGTCTTAAGCCGAGGACACGAACGACTTGCTCAGCTTCAAGAATCGTTAAATAATCACCCTAGACTCAAAATAGGACCTTCTTCAAGAAACAAAATAGAGGAGACAGTTGAGTTATCTGATGTCGTTATCGGAGCTGTTCGGGACGCGGGAGGATCAGTCCCAAAATTAGTCACTAAAGCCATGGTCCAATCGATGCAAAAAGGTTCTGTAATAATAGATGCTTGTATAGACCAGGGTGGATGTATCGAAACTAGCAGAGAGACAACACTTAGCGATCCTGTTTACGTCGAGGATGGGGTGACTCATTACTGTGTACGGAATATGCCCGGCGCTGTGCCTCGAACAGCCACTGAAACCCTGGTTAACGTGTCCCTACCCTACATAAAATTATTGGCAGATAAGGGTGTAAAAGATGCTCTCGCTACAGATACTTCTCTTTCCAAAGGATTGAATGTAGACAATGGACGACTGGTGAACCAGTCAGTATCTAAGGCATTGGGAATAAGTTAAATATTTTTCCTTAGGAAATAATTTAGGCTGGCCAGGGAATGTTTTTATGGCCTCGCAAATATTGAGTATTTTTCAATTATCTGAGATGGCAGCAGGTAAGGTTCGGGGGAGGTCGCCAAAAGCCAATTCAAAACCGACATTCCATAACCTTCAGGATATTGATCTGCCCTTTCCACCGAATCTGCTATCTCAAGACCCCATCCATTATTCCCCCAGTCAATTGAGGTTATTTTTTGTTCCCTTATTAAAGTCAGGTAACGTCTCATATTTTCCTGGCTAACCCAAGGTTCATACAGGAGCCACATATCTATGTCATCTTTAACAAAAGGTTTGCCTCCCATATCAGCTATCATCTCGCGAACCATGTACTGATCTCCCACTATCTGTATATCAGAAGGTATGTTGATACTGTTACCGTGATATTCAGAGACATACGACCACCATTTAAGAGATCTGTAAGTAGGGTTAATAGGAATAACACCAACATCAAGACACATTCTCTGTATGTCTCTCCACATTGAGTGCAGAGAAGACAGATGTCCTTCTGGTACACCATGTGAAATAAGTTCTTTGAAATCAGACCATTCAGCCGGAATATCAACAGGGCTACCCTTGAGCCAGAATTTTTTAAACCTGCCTTTATATGCAGTTAGTGTTCTGGCTGGAAGGGAGATCCTATATCTACTTTCCAAAAATTCACGCCCAATAGCATTCTTCCAATCATTCTGTGCCCATATAAGTAAAAGTCCGATTTGCTGACAAGGATTCAAAGCCGACTGAAAACCTCTTTTCCCCGACTCCCAATTGCTTGCACCTTTTGGATTGTATGTGGCCATTAATAATTTTTCTTTTAATGCTTTTTAAATCAAACAACTTCTTATGTTGCTATAAAGTATCTGGAAGTCGTTTGAAAGTTCAAGTGAAAAACGTACCTAACTATCGGAAAAATCACCACGGCAACCGAGATTGTCAAATAGCAGATCAATTCAAATACAATTGCCTTCAACTACGTACCGATTGACGGCCTATTCTTTTTTTGCTGCTACCACACTTTTGGGATTCAAATTTCCGATTCGGCCACTTTCTGTCCCGGCGCTACTATCGATAACAGCATTAATTAATGTAGGTTTCCCGGAATCCATAGCTTCATTTACAGCATTCGTCAGTTCATCTGGTGATGTTACACTTACCCCAACCCCACCAAATGCCTCTATCATTTTGTCATACCTTGAGTCTTTGACAAATACGGTTGTCGCAGCATCAGCTCCCCCCGTAGGGTTAGTATCCAACCCACGATATATACCACTGTTATTGAACACCACCACGCACACGGGCAAGTTGTAGCGGCAGATTGTCTCAATCTCCATGCCGGAGAAACCAAAGGCACTATCACCTTCTATAGCAAGTACTGGCTGCCCTGTTTCAACCGCTGCGGCAATTGCAGAACCCATTCCGATTCCCATTACACCCCAGGTGCCTACATCCAGTCGTTTCCTAGGTTTGTACATATCAATTACTGTCCTTGCGAAATCAAGAGTGTTCGCACCCTCATTAACAAGTACAGAATCTGGTCGTTCTTTAATAATTTTTTTCAAAGCACCAAGTGCTCCATGGAAATCCATCGGACTATTGTCGTTTTCAAGTCTTGGAGACATTCTGGCAACATTAGTTTCAACTTTGTCTTTTACTTCTTCCGTCCATTCAGACGGAGGTTTGGGCCACTCTTCTCCCATACCGTCAAGAAGTGATTTAACACAGGAACCTATATCACCTACTACTGGCGCCGCAATTTCAACGTTACTGTCCATTTCTTTTGGTTCTATATCTACCTGGATAAATTTCTTGGCTTGATTCCCCCATGTTCTTCCTTTGCCGTGAGACAGAAGCCAATTTATCCTGGCTCCTATAACCATGACTACATCTGATTCTTTGAGGACCAAGGATCTAGCAGCTGAAGCAGACTGAGAATGATTATCTGGTAAAAGTCCCTTTGCCATACTCATTGGAAGGTAAGGGATCCCACTTTTTTCCACCAGCTTCCGAATATCATCATCTGCCTGTGAATAAGCTGCTCCTTTCCCCAAAATAATGAGTGGTCTCTCGGCGTCTTTGAGTAAATTTAACGCTCTTTCAACTGACTGAGATGAGGGAAGCTGACTTGGTGCCGCATCAATTACTTTTACTAGGGATTTTTCACCTTCACTCATGTCAATAACCTGAGTAAAAAGTTTGCCAGGCAAATCCAAATAGACACCTCCAGGCCGCCCCGAGACAGCAGCGCGTATCGCCCTAGCAATTCCGATTCCAATATCCTCGACGTTGAGGACCCTGTAGGCAGCTTTACATAGTGGTTTCGCCACCGCAAGCTGGTCCATTTCTTCATAGTCCCCTTGTTGCAGATCGACTATTTCTCTCTCGGAAGAACCACTAATCAGAATCATTGGGAAACAATTTGTCGTAGCGTGAGCTAAAGCGGTCAGGCCATTTAAAAAGCCAGGGGCTGACACTGTTAAACATATACCCGGCTTTTTCGTAAGAAATCCTGATGCGGCAGCGGCATATCCCGCGTTCTGCTCATGCCTAAACGAAAGTATCCTCATTCCGGAAGCCTGCATCATACGGCCAAGATCTGTTATGGGAATACCGGGCACGTTGTAAATGGTATTGATGTCATTTAGTTTAAGGGCATCAATAACTAGGTTAAAGCCATCGGTTAGATTATCAGGATCAGCAAATTCCTCACCAGCTGAATCAGCCATGTGGATCTCCTTATCAGTCGTTGTATTCGCGAATAAACAATTAAGTTGTGGGAAAATCCGAGGTCATTTTAAAGAAGCAAAGGATTTTCGGCTGCCTCGTCAGGCCAGAAAAAACCAAACCCTGCTTGAATCGCATACTTCCGATCTAAGTCGTCTCGATCCCCAACATGATAGTACTCTTCAGCTTCAAATCGGGTTTTGAGATCAGATAGAAGGTGCTTGTAACAAACAAAATCATATTCGACACCGTATTCTTCCCAAAGCGCCCTTTGGGCACTCATAGGTCTATCTGAACAACTCCCTGTTATTATCCCCCTAGCTCGAGCGGTTTTCACCATCTCCAAGGTTACGGGGCCGGGAGGGTCTCCTATTTCCATAGTGCCGTCTATATCAAAACTAATTAGTATCGCCAATTTATTCTTTCACTTTATTAAAATTATGTGTTTTAGTCTGGCGTTGCACTCCAAACCGTATAATTTCCGCCAAGAGGCATTGGGCCTCCTGAAACACCAATCTCAGCATTTACCCCAGTAATTTGCCTGCCTCCAGCCCTACCCTGCAACTGCTGGATAGAATCCGTGTGCATCCAGAACCTACTTCTACCACTACCTATGTTTCCTCCACTAGGAGATACTGGGTTCGGACCTTCAATACTTATGTCAGTCTGGTAAAAATCCAACGCATCTCCAAAGCCTATTCCCCTATATCCCAGACCTTCAATGTGAAACTGGTGAAACTGGGTGAACCCGTCGTACATGTTTTCGAATGATAAATCGGCTGCAGTTATTCCCGCCCCTTCATATATCTTCCGTCCTGTGAGGGCACACTCTGCTTCCACCTCATCCAACGTGGGTGTAAGTCCCCTTGGAACCGCATCACTGTCTGCATGATTGAGAACATAAACCGGTTTTTGCTTCATGTCTTTAGCTCTCTCTGCTGTTGTAAACAGATACGAGGCAGCACACATAATTGGAATGTCATTATCAAAAAGATTCGCTGGTTTTGCTATCCACCTTGCCAGTTGATAATCCTCAGGCGTTAACTCTTCAGGTCTATGCTGAGCCCAATAGCCTTCAGGAAACATCAGCCCATTCCGGCGGGAATTGATGATGAACGGAGTCATCATGTCATGATCTTTACCGTATTTCCGACAATATTCGGCAAACTGTAAAGCTGTTCCATAGCAAGCTGGTGCGCCCCAAAGACTACGAATGGCGCTTGTGCCCCCAATCGCGTCCTGTGCATTTTGACCACCTTGATAGTAACGACCTTGGAGGTTATGCCATGCCTTCAATACAAGAACTGTATGAGCCAAACCATCACCAACAACTTGAGCTGCCACGTTCAAAGCATTTGACATACAAACTGGCGCATAAACTGAGTATTTAATGTTAGTTAGTTCTGGCATATTTTTGAGAAGCCATTCAACGCTCAATTTGGCTATTCCATCTAAAGGGTCATCAGTTTGCACAAACGCATTGATAACATCTTGTGGTAATGGTTTATCTTCGGGCCAAAAAGCACCCGTGGTTGTCTCAGGCACAATAACGATGCCATCAACCTGATCTGGTGATACCCCTGCGTCGGCGATAGCATTTCTTAGTGCCATGATGCTCCATGCCCCTACCGATGTCTCTGGCTTTTCGTCCCACCTACGCTCGGTAGGTGAATGTCCTACCCCGACGGCAGCCACTTTACCTCTATGCTCCCATATACCCATACCTTCGCGGCTTCTATACATTGAAGACGGAGCGTATCCTGTTGCCATGTTATTTATCCCCTTTTGGTAGGCGAACAATGCCTACAATAATAATTCTTAATTAACTACCTTCCATTCCGGTATCTTTTGCCCATTGGCGCTCTCTTCAAACACCAGCTCGACCGGCGCCCCCACGGGAACGTCATCTACAGCCGTACCTGGCAAATGGGAATACATTTGAATACCAGGATCATCATCAAGCATAATCACGGCCACATTAAACGGCTGATCATCTTGAAGAAGTCTTATTGGACAATCATGTACAACTCCGTAGTTGTATATACGACCTGTACCGCTCATTTCCTTCCATCCAAGATCGTCTCCCGATTTACATTGTCCACAGTCTTGTGCTGGAGGATGCTGAAGACGATCACATTTGGAACAATTTTGAATAACCAATTTAGATTCATTCGCTGCTGACCAGAATGGCGCAGTGAAGTCATCCGGAATTACCCCTTGTTTCACTTAAAATCTCCTTTTCACTTTCCCTTTGGCGACATATTAACACCATCGAGGAATAGATAACCTAGTTTTTGTTTTGGGTCTATTGAAGGGAAATGACCCCTTTATTCTGCAAAGACTTTAGTTCCGATTCTGAATATCCAATAGTATTTGAGAGTATTGAACTTGTATGCTCTCCTACCAGTGGAGCCCTGAAAGCTTCCCAGGGCGACTCTGTGAATCGGTAAGGTCTCCCAACGTATTTGATGCTAACCCCTTCACCTATCTCTGGATGAGGTATATCTGCAAACATTCCTCGATCCTCAGCGAAATGTGGATCCTCCAAATTCTCCTCCGGTGACCTGACTTGCCCCCATGGAAATTTCAAGTTTTGAGCACCTCTATAGATATCTTCCGATGTCTGGGATGCAATAAACCTCCGAACGACTTCAAAGGCGTGGTCAGCATCGGTAGTATCGGTAGCTGCCCGCATACCCCTACTGCCGCCTCGAGCCATGTCTTTATACTTTTCTTCCTGTAAATCTTCAGCCATACCTGCTTCTGCCATCCAACCTACTAAAGACAGCCAGGAATGCAAATTATTGAATAGTTGAAACACTATCAGATATTTTCCATCTGACGTTTTACATAGTGTTTTTGGAGTAGGGGTAGTGGAGTGATGCCTACCGGTCTGCCTGAAAACATTTTCACCTTCATAAAGATAGGTAGGAAGAGCATGTTCACTCGTTGAATTACATGCTTCATGAGCGGATGCATCTATATATTGGCCCTTTCCTGAAAAATGTCTATTGAATAAGGCAGCTAGAGTTCCCATTAAACCGTAGTGGGAAGCGATCTTATTGCCATGATCTCCGCTGGGCCTAATTGGTGGGCTACCTGGCAAATCATCATAACCACAGGAATGCATTATTCCACCCATAGCCAACGCCACCAAGTCAGTAGACTTGTAGTCACGATAAGGTCCATCCTGTCCAAATGCCGTCAGTGAAGTCATGATTAATTGTTCATTCCCTGCCGACAATTCTTCATAACCCAAGCCCAATGAGGGGAGGTATCCAGGTTCAAAATCTTCCAGTAATACATCTGCGTTTTCAACCAGATGCTTAATAACTGCCTGACCTTCCGGTGTTTCAATATTTATTTCTAGACTTTCTTTTGAAGTGTTATGGGCCCAGAAAAACAAACTGCGATCGGGATGCGGTTCGTCATGCATAAATGGGCCTATCTGACGTTCGATAGATCCTCCCAGAGGTTCTATTTTTATAACTCTCGCTCCCATGTCACCCATGAGTTTGCCCATGAAGTGACCCCTTGCTCCACACATTTCAATAACGGTTATACCTTCAAGAGCCCCGCCAACTCTATCTGGGGGTGATTGTTCAGACTGTTCAATCATGCGATTCCCTCCTCATAGAGAGTGGCCAATTCCTCTGGACTAACACCCAATAGCTCTGTGTATATTTCAGCTGAATGTTCTCCAATCAAAGGAGGAGGCCTATCAAGGCTCCAAGGTGTTTCTGACATTTTCATGGGTATTGATTCCACTCTGGCCGTACCAAGTTCTTCATGTGGAATCTCAGCAATGAAATTTCTATGTTTCAATTGAGGATCTTTTTCCACTCTTTCCATCGGAGTCTGAACAGCACCCGCAGGCACTCCAGCACCCTGAAGGATTTCAAATACTTCGTGAGGGCTATAGTTGATGGTCCATTGAGCCACAAGTCCATCTAAGGCATCTTGATTTTCGAATCTAGATTGCATCGTTGCAAAGCGTTCCTCACTGGCCCAAGAAGGATTTCCAGTGGCTTTCACAAACCTATCCCATTCATCTTCTGTAGACACAGCGACAACACACCACCTATCCTCACCCTTACAGGGATAGGTGTTATGGGGAGCTATACCTCGCTCTGGAGCTCTATTTCCTGGTGGCATTTCGTCTCTTCGAAAAGGCCGATTGTTTACGGTGTAATCGAGAATGGCAGTACCCGTGAGACCTATTCCACTTTCCACTTGAGAAAGATCAAGATGCTGGCCTTTGCCTGTTTTATTTCGGTGGATTAATGCCATCATTATGGCAATCGTTCCGTAGAACCCTCCTGTATGATCCATATATGAAAAACCCCATCCTGCCGATTCTTCCCCTGGCAACCCCGACATGTAAGTCAATCCAGAAATCGCCTGGGCCGTTGGACCCCAGGTGACAAAATCGCGATCTCTGCCACTATGGCCAAATCCTGACATACTGCAGTAAATTATTTTTGGATTTATTTTCTTTTGTTCTTCATATCCCAATCCCCATTTCTCAAGGACTCTGGAACTGAAATTTTCCACAATCACATCTGATTTTTTTATAAGATCTTTTAGCAGCTCCATCCCTCGCGGATGCATAACATTTAGCGTAAGACTTCTCTTGTTACGGTTAAGGGTTGTAAACAAAGGGCTACGGTTAGGTGAACTAGAACCACCAACTGGTCTGCTAGCACGAATATAATCCATGTTAGCGTCGTTCTCCACCTTAATTACGTCAGCGCCAAAATCTCCAAGTATTCTGGTACATTGTGGCCCAGCAACGATCCAAGAAAAATCTATTACTCTTACCCCTTCAAGGGCGCCTTTTCTTAATAAGTTCTGCGGTTCGGACATAGATAACCTCTACACAAGATTTTTAGTCATAACCGCTATTATCGCTGATCTGGTCAAGCCCGTCAGATCCATATAAATTTACTGCAAGGCTGAATGTTGAAAAATAGGAGCAAAAACAAATGAATCGATTGGCATCTAAAAAGGCTATTGTCACCGGCGGTGCATCTGGTATAGGAAGGTCCATCTGCAAAATTTTTGCATCAGAGGGAGCCTCTGTTGTCGTCGCGGATATAGACGAGGCAGGGTCTGAAGAAACAGTCCGTGAAATCAAAAACTCCGGTGGAGTAAGTTACGCAATAACTACCGATGTATCATCTGAAATATCCGTTCAAAACTCCATCTCAGAGGCAGCTTCATTAATCGACGGGATAGATATAGTCGTTAACGACGCCGCAACTTTTATATTCGGTGAAATTGAAGACATCAGCGACGCAGACTGGGAAAAAGTATTCAAGGTGAACGTTATAGGGGCTTCCAATGTTGTGAAACATGCTCTCCCATATCTAAAAACCTCGCCTTCTCCAAGTATCGTAAATATGGCTTCCATAGGTGGTTTCGTTGCCGGTCGTGCATTTGTACCTTATAACGCTTCCAAAGGTGCTTTGTTACAGCTAACACGTTGCCTGGCAATGGATCTTTCAGTATTTAATATCAGGGTAAATTCAGTCTGCCCTGGTTCTATCTATACCGCCGCGACTGAAAAGCACATCGCATTTGAAAGAGCAGATCGAGATGACTTTTTGAAAAATGCGGCTGAATCTAATTTTCTTAAAAGAGTGGGAAAGCCAGAAGAGGTTGCTTATGCTGCATTATTTTTGGCCTCAGATGAAGCCTCATTTATAACAGGAGAGCATCTAGTAGTAGATGGTGGTGCAAGTGTATGAAAATCAACAGAAAATAGATCCTCTATGAAAACCTCATAGCCTGGTAATTTTCTGCCGCAACTTTATCGCATAATCCCCTGTATGACTGTACGCTGCCGCCATACCGACCTCCTACAATGCGAGTGCTCTTGCTAGGAACATTCAAATTTATCCCGGTCATCCATGAATCCACCTTGTTCACTAAGGACATTCCGCTTTTTTCTTTTACATGTTGGGACCAATAATTAACGGATTCTGATTTGGGCTCCATCCGAGTTAAATTGTTGGATCTCATGTGTTCTATAAGGCTAGTTATCCATTCCACGTTGTACTCAATATTTCGAGGATGATTCCCGCCTAAACCCTGTGGTCCCATGACCATCAGAAAATTCGGGAAATTTAGAACCTGTACAGACAAAAAAGTTTCCAAATTAAAGGCCCATTGTTCTTTCAATTTAGTCCCTCTTAACCCACGTATATCTATACGATCGAAAGAACCTGTAATTGCATCGAACCCTGTTGCGTAAATTATTGAATCGAATTTGTATTCTTTTTGACTCGTAAGAATTCCTTGATCTGTAATTTTCTTTATTGGGGCCTTATTAAGATCAACTAAATTTACGTTTGGGCGATTATATGTTTCGTAATATCCAGTTTCTAAGGGAACCCTCCGCGTACCAAAACCATGGTCTTTTGGTATTAACAATTCAGCAATTTTCGGATCGTCTACTCTCTCTCGAATTTTACCTGCCACAAATTCAGAAATGGCTTTATTAGCTTTCTCGTCAACCAATATATCTTTAAAATTCCCTTGGTATATGCTCATTCCCCGGCTTCGATATAGGTTTTCCCAAAATTCCATTCTTTCCTGTTCAGTAACATCAAAAGTTTTGCGAGGATCTATAGTCCATATAAATCCGCCTTGACTCTCAGAACAACGAATGAACATATCTTCATAATCGTCTTTAATCTTTTGCATCTCATCCGGTTTAATTGGTCCATTATTTAGTGGGGCACACCAATTAGGTCTACGCTGGAAAACTGTAAGATTTTTAACCACTGGAGCTATTTCTTGAATTGTCTGCACGCCACTGGCCCCCGTGCCTACCACTGCTACATCTTTACCTGCGAGTTGTACTGGGCTCTTTGGCCATCGGGCAGTGTGGAAATAATCGCCACGAAAGACATCAATGCCCTCGATGTTTGGATATGTGGGCTCAGAGAGTACACCTACAGCCGTCACGAATAGGCGGCTTGTAAAAGTTGATCCATTATCAAGTTTAATAACCCAACATGATCTGCTTTCATCAAAACTTGCCATAGCGACTTCGCTTGAAAAGTGGATGTCTTTCAGCAAGTCAAATTTATCTGCCACATGCTGCAAATATCGGAGTATTTCTGGTTGGGAAGCAAAATGCTCCGACCAATTCCATTCTTGCAAAAGTTCGTCTGAGAATGAATATGCATAAGAGTAGCTTTCGGAATCGAAGCGAGCACCCGGATATCGATTCCAATACCAAGTTCCTCCCACTCCTGTACCTCTTTCTAAAATCGCAACTCTAAACCCCGACTCACGCAGACGATAAAGTTGATACAAACCAGAAATACCTGCACCAACAATTACAACATCGTAATCAAGATCATCATCTTGAAAATTATTAAGGTCAGTCAACTTATCTTCCATTTATCGTCATTTTGATCGAGCCGTAGTTGGCTCAAGTTAAATCTCAATTAACTATTATTAGTGTTTGAGTATTAGTCCTCAAGTTCTCATGGATTTTAAGAATGCAAATCACGGTAAATTCCAAGTATTTCATCAAATAACACGGCCAGATCTGTTGATGGTAAGAATATGTTTATTTATGATAAAGTCGCTCCAAATTAAGATAATTTCATATTGCTGAGGAGCGACTTAATGGCAACTTATCTCGGAACAATTGACATAACCCCAGACGGATTTAAAGGCATCGTTGGAAACCCACAAAACCGCAAAGAAGTAAATGAACCTCTATTCAATTCCCTTGGTTTCGAAATCGACCATTATTGGTACGGCGTGGGAGAAAGCACAATCTATATTGTTTTCAAAGCCCCAAATAACGATGTCGATGTACAGGCATTAGTAATGGCCGTTTGTGCTTCTGGGATAGTCAATACAATGAAAGCTGTCCGGATAATTGACGCTGCTGACGGTAAAAAAGCGGCAGAAAAAGCATCTGCCATCGTATATTCCCCACCTGGTAGCTAAAAAAGTAGAAATATAATCCCATACGAACTTAACAGGAGATTTATAAATGGCACTAACTTTATCAAGTACAAGTTTCAAAGAGGGCGAAAGCATTCCCGTAAAGCATCATATGGGCGAAGCTTATGGCATGGGATGCGCAGGTGGAAATGTATCTCCGGAACTTCATTGGGAAGGAGTACCAGAAGGAACCAAATCGATAGTTATTCAATGTTTTGACCCCGATGCCCCGACAGGCAGTGGGTTCTGGCATTGGGTCGTAGCCAATATCCCCGCAAACGCGACTTCTGTGTCAGAGGGTGGTGGACTGCCTGAAGGTTCTCTTGAAACTAGAACCGATATTGGAGCTCCAGGCTGGATAGGACCTTGCCCTCCTGAAGGACATGGAGTCCACCGATACATATTCACAATCTCATGTTTAGGTGTCGCATCAATTCCAGTTGATGTCGATAGCTCAGCTGCAGTAGTTGGATTCATGACAAATATGAATGCCATTGAGCAAGCAAAACTGACTGGAGTTGTCGCCAGATAACAAAGGCCAAATATTTCATTTTTGTGTGATCCTTAATTTGTGCTTGAGGTGTGAAGATGTCCATTGACGAAATAGCGATAATCGCTTCTTTGATAACCGGCTTCGCAACCCTTACTGTGGCAGCATTCCTTGCTTTTCAATTACGACTGCAACACATAGACTCAAAAACGGATTTAGAATTGCAAATTCAGGACAGATGGGACTCCGCGGTCAGACTTGCGATGGATTCTGACGGCACGGATATCCTGACCAGAGGCAGGAAAGATTTAGAACAATTAACAGATGATGTAGAGAGGGCCAAATTTCATTGGATCTGTGCCAGTGCCATGAATTCCATTATGCTCAAATATAGCTACGGGACTCGGTCAGGGTTTGATCGTGAAAGACACATAAAGGAATTTATCGCTAGAAGCCCTGGAATTAGGAGTATTTATAGGGAAGGTAGGCTACGGGCAACATTCCGCAGTGATCACCAAAAAGTTCTAGATGAGATCGTTAAATCTATTGACGATGAAGTAGGAAAAGATGGTGTACTTAACATACCCTCAGAGTATCCATACAAGTAAAAGTGCCAAATTAAAACATCGTCATCTGCAGTCTTATGCCTAATATTCTAGATCTGACACCTTGGGCATAACTTCAGTCGCTAGCAATTCCATGGACCGTTTCCATTTATCCAATGGAGACCACTCGTGACCCATTGCTAGTAATACTCCGAATCCGCCAACTTCTTCGTGCAAATCTCGGAGTTTTGTAGCCACTTCATCAGGATCTCCAACGATCCAAACATTATTCATGACATATTCAGGCGTTACCTCATGATCCGGCATTTCTTGATCTCTTTTATACAAGCCCAACATACCTAGTTTGGACATCAATTTATGAAAATAATTATCAAAATCTCTTCTAAGTATCCCGTTCAGGGCTTCTTCCCTAGCTGAGTCTCCATCCTCTGCCACAAATATTTCTCTCGCTATTCTCCAATCAGACCTATTAGCCGTGTTATTGTTTTGGGTAGCTCCTGACTCAACAGCATCCCAATGGCCAGCCAAAGTATTACTAGGTACCAAATTGATACTCATTGGAATCCATCCTCTCTCGCCAGCCATTGTAAGAGTTTCAGATTTAGGCGAAACACCTGCCACACCAATAGGCGGGTGAGGTTTCTGGTACGGTGAGAGATGAAATTTAAGTCCTATGTCATCATCAGGCTCGGGTATTGTGAAATCCCAATAGTCACTTTTGTATCGCCCTGGCTTTGGATCTTCCCAAAGCTGCAATATTAGTTCCACTGCTTCCTTTGACATAGTTCTATGCGTACCCTGCTCTGGATCATATCCAAACACCTCAAAGTCACCTGGGAATCCCCCGGAACCTATGCCCCACTGAAATCTTCCATGAGCCAAGTGGTCAAGCTGAGCTATTCTATGGGCAATCATGAAAGGATTATGATTTGGCATACAGGTGACCCCTGTCCCCAAAACAATGTTTTCTGTCATCGCTATAGCTTTAGCAATAAAAAGGTCAGGAGCAGGTATGTTCTCCCACTGAGCGGTGAAATGCTCCCCAATCCAAGCTTCAGAATAACCAAGCTTATCTAGGTATACCAACTGGTCCAAATCGTCATCCATCGTTTGTGTGATGTTAGACCCCGGAGGATGAAGAGGCATTGTGAAATATCCGAGTTTCATAGTTCTTTCCTTAATCAACTCTTTTCATATGAATATAGGACCTGTTAGGCAGTATATGACAGGAGTCATATCGCCTCAACTCGCGTCAAGGTAGAAAAATATATCCTATATTTCATATGTCCCATGATCCCTGGAAAACCCGCTCGTAGGCCAGAGCCCATGGTGGACGCAAAAACCCTAAAGCTCGTACATCTTCGAGCCAAAATCCATATGGAGCATGCCTAGAGTAGGCACCTCCACCTATAACCTTGCTGATCCGCAGAAGTACGGATTCAGCAAGCTCAGCAATTGCTTCTTTAGCCAAGAGAGTGTTGCGAGCGGGAGTACTTCCTCTTTCCACTTCACGAAGCATGCCCTCATACGATTGTCGAACCACCCATGCGTCAATTTCTACTTTCGCCCACTCCACCTCTTCATAAGACCGCATACGATGACGTTTAGAGTCTAACTGCTGCCGTGCGGTTGCTACAGCCACTTCGACGATGCCCGTAATCACTGCCACAAAGAAGGCCCCTTGTGGGCGATCCATACCGGCAATAACTTTGCGTCGTTCATCCCCGGGAAATGCCAATCTTGTGGCGGGAAAATTCTCGAAAAGCATTCGATGGCTTTGCGTAGACGTCATACCATGACCATCCCATGCAGCCACAAGCTCAACCCCGGAAGACCCGTCCCAGTCCGCATCACGCATATCCAAAACGAATGTATCTGGAGATACTTCCCCTTCTGGTATGGCATGAGTCACCATGAAAGAAGTCATACCCGACCCACTCCCAAAATGCTTCTGTCCACTTATCTGATAATGAAACCCATCGTCAGATAACCTTGCTCCAGAAGTTGATTGAGTATTATCTCCTCCACTACCGGGTTCAGACATTATTGTTCCCCAAAAATGTCCCTCCTTCGCCGTTTGGAAAGCCCAGTCACGCTGTTCTTCCCATACTTTAGTATAAGGTTCAGGCGCGACGGATATAGTCGACCAACCAGCAGAGCCAATCACAGCAGGGTGCATTGCTGAAACAAGAGCTATTGATGAATCTCCTTGAGCAAGGGTTTTGAGAATTTCACAAACTTGTCGCGTTCCAATCTTGTCCCCCTCCCAGATTCCTCCAAATTCGGTGGGCACCGCCACCAATGGGTAGCCGGATTCTTTAAGCCTATCGAAATCCTCCTTCTCTAACCCACGCCTCCGCTGCCT
>ENA-UPTF01000215-UPTF01000215.1-marine-metagenome-genome-assembly--contig:-NODE-215-length-41498-cov-9.059752_pt1 | contig 41498 bp, 29 predicted proteins | sample MGYA00238166_ERZ767019 | MGnify/ENA primary metagenome ERZ767019 (study PRJEB28930, sample SAMN06266391) | marine metagenome | isolation source: Sea water from 250 m depth | place: Atlantic Ocean | study... | reverse complement strand
TAATTCTTGATAAACATTATTTAAAGCATATTTTGAAGTAAATAATGCTAATATCCTTTTATTATGTTTCTTATGTAAACTATATATCAGACTTGCTTGTAATGCTGGGTCCTGTCCATTACCACCAGCATATTGAAAATATTTGACTTGATCCTCATAATGAAATGGACTTGGGTATACACCGGAATAAACCTTTTCAATTTCTCTAGTGTCAAGTCCAGTCCTAGAAAAAAAATAATCAAAGGACTCATCAACTCTTAAAGTTGCAGAAGTTAAAATACAATGATCAACATGGCTGAAAAACGCATCAACTAGGTCTTTTGATATATCGATGGGTGATCCATATATAATAAGTTCAAATTCTCCATTATTTCGAAAAACACCCTCCTGCCAATAAACCCAATTTGGATCCTGGTCTTGTGTTAACAGATTTAATAAAGTTAAAATAGTATTCAAACTTTCGATAAAACTATCTATTTGTACCATTATTTCAGAAAAGTCTTCATTATTACCACTACAAGACTTCAGTTCCGAACTCATTTTGTTAAGCTTAATTATTAGTGCATTTATATCACTCATCAACACATTAATCTCATTAAGAAAAACACCATATTCTTCCGTAAGGTTATATATAATGTATTTTTCAGAGTATTTTGCAGAGGGATCAAAGCGGTTGCTTACATTAAACTCTAGTTCTTGGAAGAGGGTATCTACCGTTGCTTTACATCCTGAGGCCAACTTTATTAAATCATCTATTATTTCTTTGAGAGAATCTACTTTTTGCGCAACGTAGATTAATTGACCTTTCCATCGCGTAGATGATTTCCCTTCAGGATTTATATTATCAATGGTAGCTTTCATTGGATAGGCGCTAATTGACTTTTCCATTTGCTTATAGGCTGTATCCACTAGATTATGAGCTTCGTCAACAATCACTGTACCATGTTCAGGTAAAATTCCAGGAGATTGTATATCGGCAAATAGTAATGCATGATTGATAATAACTAGATTGGTACTCTGGGATAAACGTCGAATTTTACCGAAATAACACCCATTGTTTTTTCCACAAATTGCTGTTGTGCAAAACCCAGGTTCGCTCCGAATTAGAGATGCTACTTTTATCGGCCTACTATTCCAAAACCCAGCGCATTCAGACAAATCTCCTGTCTTTGTATAATGCATCCAAATGATTACAGGAAGTAAACTTTCTATATCTTTAGATGACAGAATTTTCTTTTTTTCATCTATCAACCAATTCAAACGTGTCTTACAAATGTAATTTGTACGACCTTTTAATAATGTCGCTTTTATGGGTACTTCCAACGCTCTAGAGATGATAGGTAAATCCTTATGGAATAGTTGATCTTGCAAATTCTTTGTATAACAGGATATAATCACAGATTTATTAGACTTACTTTCCATAGAGTGCTTTATCGCAGGGAATAAATATGCTAACGATTTACCAAGACCGGTTCCCGCCTCAAGCACACCAATCCCTTTTGGAAACGATATGATCTTTAAAATCTCAGCACAATAATCTATTTGACTGGGTCGCTCTTCATAATTTTCTAATATCTCTGCAACAGCCCCCTGAGGCGAGAAAACATTATTTGTATTATATGTACTAATATTATTCTCACCTTCATGTTCATAAACATTATCAAATATTGGTTTTTCAATCATTGATTCCAATAGCCCCGATCTAAGATTACCCGACTGTTTCAATTCATCTGCAAGGTTTATATATAGTTGCAAATTTGGGGCATTACTAGAACGAATTATATCCAATAATTTTGTGATGGTTTTCAGTGGATAACTGGCTGCTTCCTTGATCAATCTTTGAAATATAACGCCACAATTTTCTGTATCTTTCTCAGCACGGTGCGAACCTGCTGATGAAAATCCAAAATATTCTGATATTGAGCCCAAATCATGTACAGGATGAAAGAACAGAAAGGTTCGTGATAACTGCAAAGTATCAAACAACGGATTAATTTTCTTTGGTTTTTTAAATCTTTCGCAAAGTGCATCTAAAAAACTTTTATCAAAGGAAATATTATGTGCTACTAAAGGTAAATCGGTTAAAAATTCAAGAAACTCATCAACAATATCTGATTCTATCGGTTTGTTTCTGACCATATCATCGGATATACCAGTTATATCCGTTATAAAAGGATCTATTGGCCGCCCAGGGTTTATTAGTTTAACAAATCGATCAACCAAGTTTCCATTAACAAATTTGATGGCCGCAATCTCAATAATTCTGTCATCTTCTGGATTTAATCCCGTTGTCTCAAAGTCAAATGCAATATAATCAGAAAGACCTAGGCATCGTAATAGCTGGGGTAATTCCATAGGTATTTAAGAAAAAAATATTTTAAAATAAAATGCAGGATTAGCCAAATCACTACGAGGGATTTCATTCGCCAGCATACCGCCAATGATATCTTTAATTCCATCATTTCTAGCTGCTCGATTCATGACAAAGTTTAATAGGAATTTCGATCTGGCTACTTTTTGCAGTTTTGTGCTTACACTCAATTCAGGACCAATTTCGCCCCATAAAATTTTGTCATATTCAGATAAATTATTTTCGCTTAAATCATTTTCGTTGATGGCTTTGCTTGCAATAGTTATTGCATGCTTTGCTGATACCATGGCATTACCTATGCCCTCACCTGTAAATGGATCAATCAGACCTGCAGCGTCTCCCAGCAACATAAAGCCATTACCATGATTTTTTCGATGCATACTTCCCATAGGTAGATTCCAACCTTTCGGTTTTCCAATTTGTTTTGCATGGGAAAAACGATCTTTGAAATATTCTAGCTGCGTAACAATATCCAGTAGATCTATAAGGTTTTTCTTTTGTTCTTTAATGTTTCTTTTGGATAATCCCAATCCAATATTTGCTTTGCCTTCACCAATAGGAAATAACCAGAAATAGCCAGGGTTTATTTCTTCTAGATAATGCAATTCGATCTGATCAGTTAAACCTTTTACTCCCTCGTAATAACTTCGAATCGCAAAAGCAGTGTGTTCCATTTCCATTTTATATAAATTTAATTTTTGGGCCACAATTGAATTATATCCATCGGCCCCTAGGACCACCGTTGCTGAAATATCTTCTGTATTACCATCCTTATTTGTTCCGCGAATACCTACCACGGTGTCATTCTCGATAAGCAGGTCTTTAACTGTAAACCCTTCCTTTACCTCTGTAATCTTTCGTGCCTTTTTAAACAGAAAATAATCAAATATTTCTCTGGGAATTACATACGCCTCTTTAATATGGTCAGTGTTAAAGGATTTAGTTAAATCAATATCAAAAATTTTATTTGCAGGACTGCCAAATCTAATTCGACGAATAGAGGCACCTTTAAGAGTTTTTACTTCACTTATTATGTCAAGATCATTAAGGATATCAACGACTTTACCTGAAAGTGCATCACCGCAAATTTTATCCCGTGGCCAAATTGACTTATCAACTATAAGTGTGCTCAGCCCTAACCGATTCGCATACAATGCAGCTGTAGTACCTGCGGGGCCTCCACCCACAATTACTACATCAAATTCCTGCTGTTTTTCCATTAATTAATTATCCGAAAATATTGTTTGGATGGAATGCAATGAATAGGAATCTAATCGTGATCCACACCAAATGTTGGATATACTATATTAAAACGAAAATAATGGTAAAGGCGCAACAAAAAGAAAAGTGCCCACAATGGTATTAAAAACCACGGAAATCGAACCGTTAAAAATACTGCTGGAATAAATACACCATAAATTCTAGCGCGCTGCAAGTGCCTGACATGTACTGGCATGATTAGTGCTACTATAAGGAAGGGTAAATATACAGTAGAAACCGTGCTTGCCACGGGATCATCAAAATGGAACCCAATAATGGATCCAACAATGATCAAAAGAGTAGAAAAAACCAGATTTAGGATTCTTGGGCTTGAACCTGCGATTGAGATTGATTTGTCATCTTTTTCTATTAATTCAATCGAGAATACAAGCCATACGGATATATAAAATAATAGGTATGGCACAAAATTCTTAATCACTTCCATTGAAAACTGAAGACCAATTGATCCTAATAGTAGCACCATGGATCCAGTAACAATAAAATAGAACAACGATTTAAGATTTTTTATTTTTTTTGGGGTCGCAGGATGGCGAACGGATAAAATTGTGTATACCGTAACTAAGATAATAATGGAATAAATAAATATCGATCCAGAATTCCAATCCCAATAAACATATCGATTCTCTTGCCCTTTTATAATGTTAAAACCGCTAATAGCCATACACCAATTACCGAACCAATGTAGTGGCTGCCAATTCATAAAATTGTCCAAGTTCTTTGACCAATCGGATAATCGACCATATAGATCGCTTTCGGGTTTAATTATACGGGATACAAGCACAGTAATGTATATTTAACCAATAATTGGGGCGCCTAATAGTTTATCAATAATTTCATTTAAAATGATAAAACCAATTACTGAGGCTCCTATACTTAACAAAATAGTAACCAATTGACTCGATACTTTAGTGGAACTCATTCCAGTATGTAATTCTTTAATAAATTCATCCACAGTCCAACGTTTAATAATAAATATCGCCATTAACATACCCCCAATAGGCAACATGTATTTAGAAGATAGATAATCCATGAAATCAAAGAAAGACATACCCAAAAACCAAGTAATGTTTAGATTGCCACCAAGGGACAAAGAACAAAATATTCCTACAACAGTGATAATACCACCAAACAAAATAGTTGAGCGGATTCTGGTCCAGCCTTTTTGATCAATAAAATAGGCTGTAACAACCTCAAGAATTGAAATTGCTGATGTCAAGGCGGCCATAAAAAGAATAACGAAGAACAAAGTTCCCCAAATTTGGCCACCTGGTAGCTGGGGAAAAACTGAAGGCAAAACAACGAATATGAGTCCTGCACCTTCTGCAGGATCTGCGCCCAAAGCAAAAACTGTTGAAAAAATTGCTATGCCTGCAATCAAGGCTATAATTGTATCCAAAACGATTACCCAAAGCGCTGAATTCAATAGATTTTCAGTTCTTTTCAGATAACTTCCGTACGTTATCATAGTGCCCATACCAAGACTCAGCGTAAAAAATGAATGCCCCAAAGCCAACACAACAGCTGAAGCAGATAGATCTTCAAACTTTGGTTTAAATAAAAAGGTAAGGCTACTCATTCCATTAGGCAGGGTTAATCCTCGGATCGCAAGAACCACAAGTATTACAATTATCGTTGGCATCATGATTTTCGACCATTTTTCGATACCACCTTTAACGCCATTAACAATCACATAAATACAAATCGTCATAAACAACAATTGCCAAAATAGCGGTGCCCATGTACTGGTAATAAACGAATTAAATAAAGCGCTCGCAGCATCGGGATTACCTGTTAGATCAGAGAAACCACCTTTGAGGGACAAGAATGAATAATTCATTATCCAACCACCCACAACACCATAGAATGATAGGATGGCAAAGGCTGACCCAACGCCCAAAAATCCGACCCATTTCCATGAGGATCCTGGCGCAATCGCCAAATAGGCTCCTACGGGACTTAATTGTGTCCTTCTACCTAAAGCAAATTCACCTATTACAATTGATAACCCTACAACTAGGATGCAAATGAGATAAATTAATGTAAATGCTGCTCCACCATTTTGTCCTGCCATATGTGGGTATTTCCATATATTACCAATTCCAACCGCCGATCCAGAGGCGGCTAAAATAAATCCTAATCTTGATCCCCAATTTTCCCTGGTTTGATTCATCATTACTCTTTCTTTTTTTCAACGGGGTTTTGATTATTGCCAAATTCTTCAGCCATAACATTTTCAAATGGATGCAAATGTGCGTCTACAACTGCATCTATTAACCCATAAATATAAATAAATCCAATCCACCATACAGATTTGTTTCGTTTTTCTAAGTAACGATGCTTGGGCAGTGGATATTCAACGTTATTCTCAGCATCATAACTGCTGTATAACTCAGAATTTTTATACCAATTTGCGATTGCTATAACTTCTCCAAACAAAATAATACCAGCTTTAAAAATTTTACCATTATATAGCTGACCTCCCCCAGGAAACGCTAGGGCCAATGATGCTGCCTTTTTTGGCGATTTAATTGAAGCGGATGTGTCTGGATACTCTTCTCCCTGCAAAAGTGAAAAACTGAAACATATAAAAAATAATATCCTAATAATAAATACTGTCAAACTGTCGCTATACATTCAATTTCTATATCAGTACCTGCAGGTAAAGCGGAAACCGCCACGAGGGATCGAGCGGGTGCATGACTTTCTTTAATAAATTCACTGAATACCTCATTGACAGCAGCGTAATTAGACATATCAGTGAGAAAAACGGTAAACTTGGCAACATTGGAGAATGTTGTACCAGACTCTTCCAGTATATTATTCAAATTTTTCATGACCTGTCTTACACGTTCTTTAAAATTACCTTCAATTAAATTGCCAGTTGCTGGATCGATCGGAACCTGTCCAGCTGTGAAAATAAAACCATTTGTAACAATTCCTTGATTATAGGCACCAATTGGCAACGGTGCTTTATTAGTATTGATTATTTTACGTTCCATAAATTATCCTATCCACCCAGCTGCATGCACGCTAGGCCAATTTTGGGGTTAAGCAGTCTTTTACCGCTACTATTAATATTTGTTAAAATAAATTCGCCAACTACAGCAACTATTGCTTCAAACAAATGCCCACCTTTCACTGTTAGATCATGATCGCTGATATTTATATGTGCATGAATAAATGGTTCCTCATCCTTTAATTGAATATTAGCCTGGTATGATGTCAATTCCCAGATATCATCGAGCTTATGTGTAATATATTCTTGGTTTTTTAGATCATAGGTTCCTAACTCGATTTCTTTGATTGCACCTATACCAGAAATTTGACCATTTATAATTCGATGATCTTTGCAAAATTGAGTCAATTTAGCCATTATACTTTCACCTTGTTCTAGATAAATAATATATGAATCACCATCTTTTTCGTATTGCATTTTTACCTTTTTTCCTTATTTAATTCTGCTTTAATCAAATTAATACTCTTTTTCATAGCTGCTTTAAACGATTTACTATTTTTTCCACCCGCAGTAGCCAAGTGAGGTTTACCGCCACCGCCACCATCCATTTCATTGCCAATTATTTTTGCCAAATATCCCGCTTTGATTCCTTGCTTTATTAAATCATTAGTTACAACGATTACTGCAAACGGTTTATCGCCAGTATCCGTTCCCAAAACACCTATACCGCTTGGTAGCGCATTCAACAGTACATCACCCATTTCTTTTAATTCTTCCGTAGAGTTAGCACTGACAATGGCAGTGACTACATTATGATCAGCCACCATCGTACCCTTTTCCAAAATTGTTTCTGGATTAAATGGTGTCGTTGTTTGTTTTTTACGTTTTATTTTTTTTTCCAGTTCTTTTTTCTGGTTAATCAGCTGTTCAACTCTGGAACTTATATCTTCAGCTTTTGTACCTAATACGGCTTGCAAATCATGGACGATATTTGCATGATTCTGTACATAGGTTACAGCTTTTGATCCAGTAACCGCCACCAGCCTTCTAATGCCTGCTGCCAGGCTTGATTCATCAATGATTTTAAATAATCCTATATCGCCGGTGCGGTTAACGTGCGTACCACCACATAATTCCTTTGAAAACTCGCCAATAGTGATCATACGCACTTTATCACCGTATTTTTCTCCAAAAAGTGCTTCAGCACCTTCAGACCGGGCAACATCAAAATCCTTAATAGATACGTCTAGATCAATATTCTTTTGTATTTCATCATTAACAATTTTTTCTATTTCCACCACTTCATCAGCTGATATTTTTTCCGAATGGGTCATGTCAAATCGTAAATAATCAGGGTGAACCAGCGACCCTGCCTGATGAACATGTTCACCTAGTATATTTTTCAGAGCTGCATGCAAAAGGTGTGTAGCAGTATGATTCTTTTTGATTTTCTGTCTACGTTCTATATCGACCTGACATTTAACTACATCGGAAAGCAAATTAAAATCAAAAGATCCTGCGCAATAATGGTAAATCTCTGTTCCATCCATTTGTGTATCCAGCACAGTTACATTATTGTTGCCAATCAATATAGAACCAGTATCACCAATTTGTCCGCCAGCCTCGGCATAAAATGGTGTCTGGTCCAATATCAAAATAGTGTGTTCTTCGGTTACAGCATATTTTAATACTTTGGAAGTGGATTCTGTTGCTTCATAGCCAAGAAAACTTGAATTACCATTATCAGTAAGCGAAACCCAATTCAAATCCTGAATAACCTGTTTGAATTTTCCAGAAGCCTTTGCCCGATCGCGCTGTTTATTCATGTTTACATGAAAGCCTTCTTCATCCACATTCAACCCTCTTTCCCGGGCCATGAGTTGGGTCAGGTCAAGGGGAAATCCATAGGTATCATATAGCTTAAATGCTTCTTCTCCTGGAATCGTATCACCAGCGTGAGATTCCATATATTTTTCGAAATGTAAAAGACCACGTTCCAGTGTAATGCTAAAAGATGATTCTTCTGCTTTAATTACTTTTTCTATATGTGATTTTTTATCGATCAGCTCAGGAAAGCTGTCTCCCATGATTTCAATAACACAATCAACTAGTTGATATAAAAACGGATTTTTTTCGCCCAGCAAGCGACCAAACCGAGCAGCGCGGCGGAGTATACGTCGCAGCACATAGCCACGTCCCTCATTGGCAGGCATAGCACCATCTGCAATAGCAAAACTTAACATTCGTATATGGTCAGCAATAACATGATGGGATACTTTATCCTTACTGTACTTTGAACCTGTTATTTTTTCTATTCCTTTAATTATTGGTTGAAATAGATCAGTATCATAATTAGACGATTTATTTTGCAACACTGTAACAATTCTTTCCAAACCAGCACCGGTGTCCACATGTTTTTCAGGTAAATCAATTAAACTTCCGTCGCCCTGTCGATCATATTGAATAAATACCAGGTTCCACAATTCCCAATATTCATCAGTATTATTTACACCACTAGGGCCTTGATCTTCAATTACATTACCTACATAATAATGGATTTCTGAACAGGGGCCACAGGGTCCTGTATCACCCATTTCCCAAAAATTATGCTCTTTTCCAAACCGAAGTACCCTTTCAGCTGCGATATCAGTCTCTTGCAACCAGAGATCGTGAGCCTCATCATCGTCTTCGTACACAGTGGCCCAAAGTCTTGATTTGTCAAGTCCCCATAATTCGGTGAATAATTCCCAAGACCACGTAATCGCCTCTTTTTTATAATAATCCCCGAAAGACCAGTTACCCAACATTTCAAAAAATGTATGATGATATAAGTCAGCACCTACTTCTTCCAGATCATTATGTTTACCACTGACCCGGATACATTTTTGTGTATTAACCGCCCGTGGATATTCTGGTTTATCAGTGCCCATAAAAATGGGCTTGAATTGATTCATCCCTGCATTCGTGAAAAGTAATGTTGGATCATCCAGTGGCAACACTGAAGAACTACGTATAAAACGGTGATCCTTATCCTGGAAGAATTTTATAAAATCAGCTCTTACTTGTTTTGCATCCATAGGCCAATCAGAAAGTAAAACTGGTTTCAATCATTGTAACATTGATCGTTTCACCAGGACCATCCACCTTACCATCACCATCTAAATCTCTGTAAGTCCGCTGAAAAGTATAATTCAGAACCATACCCGATCCAAGGCCGACGTTAATCCGATACCCCATTACCGTGCTTTCAGATGGCTCAAATTTAAATGGGTTTGGTACATTTTGTTGTTGGTAAAACCAGCGTGCCGATTTGATTTTACTAATGGGCTTCGCCAGACTTATAGAAGCCAAAAAGTTCTTATTTTTGTTTTCTTCATATTCAATCAAATCACTATTCCATATCTCTCCAGTAAGGTCCTGGTATGCAGCACCTGCCCTTAATAAACTTCCAAGCTTAAGGGTTAGACTGGCAAAATAGCCGCTTTGGCGCCCATAACGACCTAAACCCTGTTCCTTAGTACGTACCTGCATTCCAATACTGTCAACGTTGGAAAATGTTGCTCGTTCAATCTGGTAGGAACGATTCCAATAACCAAATTCGAACTGTCCTTTAGGAATTATCCGGTATTCTAGATTCAGTTGGGCGGGTCCAAAAATAGTAAACACACCCAGCGGAACCAATCCTGTACCAAGAGCTATATTTCCATTACCCATTTTTGGATGGACAGTTTCACCTAACATTTTGGCCGCTTGCGCATAAAGTTTTACCAATAATTTTTCCTGGGTAATCACCGGATAACCAATATCCAGTGCGATGGCACCTATTGGGTCTGAATTCTTATTAACATTCAGAGGATCAGGGTCCAAATCAATACTGCCATCAGGCAATGAATCGTAATGAGATTCATTGCTGAAATCAACTCCAACTGTATTGCCTAAATCATCCCACCACGCATGAATATCATTAATATCACCAGCATCCAAATAGCCATCACCATCGCGGTCTAATTCATCCGGACTCGAATCGGCCAATCCGTCTCCATCCGAATCTATCGCATAGCTTGCGTTTATTGGAAAGGCATCTACGATATCTGGTACACCATCGTTGTCATTATCTCGCAAGCCAAGGTACTGATTGCGATCTATAACAAATGATAATGCAACTGGCAATGAGCTTAATATGGGAGATTTTAACCGCAAGCCTGTTAGGCCGATATTTTCTTTGAAATCGTTTACGAATCCCTCAAATGTACCGATTTTCGTTTTTACTTTATAATCTAAACCCACTTTTCGCACTTGTGGATATTGAATAGCATTTGAGTAGGCGTTTACCAATATACCATAGCCCATATCTACACGATCTAGAGATCCAACCTTGAAATACAATGGATCTTGCTTCAACCCGTATCGGATATAATAAATTTTATCAATAATTGTATTCTTTGTCGCTTCTGAATTAGAAAAATCCCATTCATCTTTATGAATATTACCATCCTGGTCAAAATAAAACACAAGATCAAGTGCGAAAGCAAATTTCCATACTGGTACAACGGGTCTCAAAGCAATCTGATTCCACATTTTACCATCAATAGTTACTGTTCCGAAAGCGCCCTGCATAGAACGACCTTCTTGAGCACGAGAAAAAGAAGCAATCATAAACAGGGATAAAATGGCAGTGGAACGAAAAATTATCATTGATAATCCTTCGGTAAAATTACCGTTTGCCCCTTCCCTATTCAACGCTTAATTCAGTAAGTTTAAAGGAAATAATGGCCGCAATTAACAAAACAGAGGACCTATTGACCTTATCCAGAGATGAGATTAAGGATTACATTTTATCATTACATGAACTTATCCATCAAAAGATGAATTCAGGTCTTACGATTGATGATATATTAGATGAAGAAGATCCTTTTGAATTAGTCGAACCACTGATGCAAAGAGAAGAGTACCCAATATTTGTACTTAGTATCATCAATAAAATTCAGTCTGACACGGTAATGAATACTCTTCTTGATTCTATTGAAAAAGGGATAAAAAAATGGAATGATCAATAATTATCTTATTAAGGATAATTTCTGACTAATAACCTTTTCTTCAGCTCGTAAAACCATAAAATAAATACCCGAGCCAACCGCCGCCCCTAGATCATTGGTACCATCCCAGCTTACACCATGTCTGCCAGCAGCAAAATCATTATTTAATAATTGACGAATCTGACGACCTTTAATATCCACTATTTTCAGATCCACGAGAGAATATTTCGCAAGGCTAAAAGCAATATTCGTTACTGGATTAAATGGGTTAGGGTAATTTGGATATAATTGTACCTGTTCCGGCAAATTAATTATTCCTGAATCAGTATTGACGTTTGGCGGCATATCTTGGTTCAAGATCAGAAAAATATCATCAACTAACCAACCCTGGCTCACAAATGCTGAATTTGAAGTCATCAATAATCTAAAGTAAAGTTCACTTTCATTAATGAAAGAATTTAAATTGATAAATCGTTCTAACAATTCTTGGTCATTCCATGTGTTAACGGTCAATAGCGTAATCCATCCGGGATTATTTCCTTGCTTTACTTGAAGATATCCATAATCTCCATCATAAAACATTTCACCTGAATTGAACCTTAAATAAGCCTGATCAAATTGAGTTAAATCAATAGGTTCTAATAGATAACAAGGGTTGTATGCATTTGATGAATAAAGCCCATCTGGGCTATCACTTAATACCCACTTAACGTCCTGATTAAGGTATTGCCTACCCCAACCACCGAGATTCCAACGATCTAATGCTTCCTCATTTTCAAAATCGCCTAAAACAAAGTTATTAGTAATAAAAAATTGTTTTTGATCTGATTGCATCTGATTTCCCTGGCTGGAAGCATCAGTTGCTACTGACCAATATGATATTTCTGTTCCTGTAGAAATATTTTCGTATGATAGAACACCTTCATAAATCACACCATAATCTTGGTCAATTAATTGTGTACATGCAATTGACTGAATTTCACCATTGCCAACCTGCCAAAAAAGTTCTACCAAACTGATGCCAAAATTATCAGATGCAATTGAAACAATTTCGTATGACCCAGATGGATAAAACTGATCAGCCAAGTCAGTTATCAATTCAATTTCAGGAGATATGGTATCTGTACCAATATAAAAAGTAAACGACCCATATGGGGCACCATATGGCTTTGTGACACGCTCACCTGTCATGGTATTAAAAGCAACATAGTAATGCATTGTACCATTATCACCAGTTGGGGCAATACTACCAACATAGCTGTCACCAGATGCAACCAAGTTAGTTGAATCAGTTATTGTCCCATTTAGTCCCCAGTAAAGCAAAAGAGTTGAATAATCGATGTTGTAATCAGAACTCTCATCTATGGTTACTGACAAAGTTATAGGATCAACATTATTTTCAATAGAAGGCAATTCTTCAAATTCGATTTCACCCATATAAGGGTAACTCATAATAAAAAATCCGTTACCAGTATAATCAGTAGAATAAATTAATCCATTTTCTGTGAATGGATAGGTTCCCCAATTACCCTCGTAAGAACCATTGCCGTAACCAGGGTACCAATCATAAAACCCCACTTCAATTGGATTATAAGGGTCAGATATATCTACTATACGGGTGCCATACACATAATAGGATACATACAAAAGGTTATCTTTTATTAGCACATTATGAGCAGATCTTTGCAGAACACCTGGCTCATCAGGATGCCAAATAGCGGTAATATTGATATTATTAAAATCCTGAATATCATGTATATAAACGAAGCCTCCATTTTCCTCATCTGCAGTGACTGCGTACCTTGAATTTTCTGTAATCCAGGCGGCATGGCAACCGTAATTACTGTAATTGTGCTCTACCATTGTAGTAGGGTTTGTTTTATCAGAGACATCAATTATAAACAAACTCCCATTATATAAACCACAGGCATAAGCAGTATCATTGTTTACATAAACATCATGGATATATGCCTCTTCCCATCTGCTAACTTCTGTTGGATTCTCAGGATCGGATAATTCCAAAATAACTATACCTTGCCAAGCATTTGTCCCTCCTGCTCCACCACCGCTACCAACTGTATAGGCATATCCATCAGCTATAAAAAGATTGTGCGCTGTTGGTGTAGAGGATGTATAGGATCCCACCTTATATGGATTAAACGGATCTTCAAGACTAATTATATCAATTCCCCCGCCAGTTTCATTAGTAACATAACAATAATGTCCATGTACTTTGAGATCTCTCCATGTAGAGATGGCACCCGGAATGAAACCAACTTCGATAGGGTCATGTGGGTTTGTAGATACATCATATATGTATGTTCCAAGCCTATGGCCAATTAACGCAAACTCATGGCCATCTGGATCCGTATAGCCCCAAACATCATTACATGTACCTAATTCAAGGTGAGCAATGGGGCGTATATTTTCGATCTCTACCTGCTGGGCTGTAAGAGATACAAGAATTAATAAATTGATTATGTATTTATTGAACATTGTTGATTTTATCCGCACTTTGAGGGGCAAAAACTTACATAAATTTGTCTGCCATATGATTTCGTTAAAGTTTCCAATTATCTGTTTATTGTTTTGTTGCCAAACAATAGCCAAAGATATAAATATTACAGATTTAAAAGTAGAGGTAAAGAAAAATGGGGTTTTCTTAAAGATTCACTCTAACAAATCAATCCCAAAAGGTACAGTAACCGGTTGGTATTCAGATAATGGTTGGTTCTACGTGACAATTATGAACGCCTATATTGACACAAATTTGATGGAAAACATCAAACATCCAGCGCCAGTGAAAAAGATACTAGTTCATAATTCAGAAGAATCTGTCCAGATATCACTGGGTGTTCCCATTATTGAAACACATGAATTTTTATGGTACGGTGATCCCCGCGAACTTTTGGTTTCACTTCGTTTTCCTCTGGAATCCATTACACCGGTTTTTGCTGAAGCGATATCTAATAATAAGCATAATGTAAACCTGGAATCTGAATTGAATTATACCAGAATGAGGAATGCAGTTCTTTTAATTGGCAGTTCATTATCTGTAGCTGGTATTGCAGCTAGTGACGGACAAGATTCCATAGGCTGGGAACTGCCGACTGGCCTGGGATTATTAATTGTAACTTATATGTATGACCGCTACATTAAATCTAATAAGTAATGGGAGAGCTTTTACCCTACTATGCCTTGTTTTATGTATTAGGTCTTTTTATGATGGCTCTCTTTATAAGGTTATATTGGAGCAGGAAAAAGTATGATGATGCTGAAAAAATTAATAAGAAAAAATAATTATTCTACGTCTCTAATAATCATATTGCTTACCATTTATCAAAGTTGTGCATCGAAGTCTGAGATAAAACCACAAGCACCAGCCCGCCCCAAAATAACAATTGAAACACTTCGTCAGGATTATGAATCAAAAATTTTAACAAACGATGTATATTACTTATATATGACCTACACGATATTTTCACAAAACTTGCTGCCGGAGGAATATAAAGGAATGGTTGGACCCAGGGATGGCACACCAATAATAATGGAAGTTCAGCGCGCATATTATTCTCTGCAACCTGAAACCCAAAAGATCATCCAACAGTGGATAAAACCACTGCCTCAAAAACCAAGCAAGCGGAAACCATGAGAAATATAAGTTTATTAGTTATTTTACTTTCAGGTATGTCCATAGCAAATGTACCTGCTAATTTGAACCAATCCGCTGAAATAGTTATCCATGCTTATTCTGGGAATAAGAAAATCAGATGCCTAACACCACACTTAAAAGATATAGCTCTTTATGGAAACCAGCTCCCAGAAGAACAAAAATCCCGTTTGCGGAATCTCGGTTTTCAATTTGATCAACCAATAGTGCGTCGTGGAATGAATGATCGCGCTGAAAGCGAAGGATTAGATCAAACCCATGATAATGGTTATTTTCGATTTCATTATACTATAAATGGTACTCATGCTGTTGCTAGTGCAGATACGGATGGAAATAATGTACCTGATTATATTGACCAAATGGCTAGCGTATTTGCGCACGTAACATCAGTACAATTGGACAGCTTTGATTATGCAGAACCTCCAAGTGATGGTTGGCTACCAGTGACAAATGATAATGGTGGTTCCGACCTCTATGACATTTATGTACGAAACATAGCAGGAAATACTTTTGGTTATGTTTTGAGTGAATACTTTGCAAATAATTCAGGAGATAATGAACATACGAATGTAACGGAAGCGAATGCATTAACAAGTTTGATGGCAATGAGGAATGATTATACCGGGTTTTATTCACCGAATAATCAACTCGGAGCTACAACTGAGCTCGAAGCAATAGAACTCACCGCAGCCCATGAATATCATCACGCAATACAATTTGGTTATGATGGTTATGAAAAAGCATGGCTTTTTGAAGCAACAGCTACAGAAATGGAAGAACAGATTTATGATGAAATAAATGATTGCCATACATGGCTCCCAAGCTGGTTTGCAGAACCACAAAAATCACTTGATCATCCTAGTGATCACTGGTACGGATCTTTCATTTTTCCCCAATATATTTTTGAACACTTTGGTGGGTACACCACATTGAGAAGAATCTGGGAAGAAAGCATATCAGATGATAGTTATTATGGAGATTTTAGTCACCAGGCAATTTCCTTAGCATTATCCAATGAAGGATCATCTTTTTCTGATGCTCTGAATAAAATGGTCATAGCAAACAGGATAATGTCTTCTAGCTCTAACGCCGGTGTATTTTCCTATGAAGAAGCAAATATATATCCTGTAGATGGGCCAGCGACATTTCAAACTATAACATATAGTGCGGGTACTAATCAGTCAGTTACAAGTACGAATCTTACCCGCTTTGCGAGCCAATACACGCGGGTCAATTCGAGTGACCCAATGTTAATAAACCTCACAAATAATTCAGGGCCAGAAGGAGATCTTAATATGCATGCTATTATTGCATATTCCAATAGTTCTTGGACTGTTTATTCCGGCAGTTCAATCAATGTAGACCCAACAGGATCAAGTAGTGTATACCTAGCTGTAGTTAGTCAAGATATAAGTGCAAACAACTGGAACTACCAAATAGATATTACTGATGGGGATCTAGCAGTAGACAATGATATTATGCCTGCATTTATATCTGTATCGCAGAATTACCCAAACCCGTTTAACCCATCTACGTCCTTTGATATACAAATTCCCCATAAACAGCAAATTAGGATTAAGATAGTCTCAGTTACAGGTAAACGTATCACTGAAATCGTGAACCGAACCGTTGGCGCTGGTAATTGGACTTTCCGTTGGGATGGCTCATCAGAGTCAGGAAGTCCTGTTCCGTCAGGTCAATATTTTATTGTGATTGAAGGATATAATTTTCAGCGCTGGTTAAAAGCAACATTATTAAAATAAATTAATCTGATAACAATGTATAAAGATCTTCTAAATGGGTTTCATATGCTTCTACTGATTTTTCAAAACGAAGCTCATACCCTTCCTTTTTCTCAGGATCTTTACGAATAAATACCGGGCCGCTTTTTTCTTTTTCTGCAATTTTATCAATGAATAGAAAAAATTTATCTAATTTATCTAGTTTCCTGTTGAGTTTCTCAACTTTGTTTAAGCGGATTCCTATTGTTTCGATATAATTACCACCATCGGCAACTGCATTAACTACTTCTGAAGTAAGGTCATCAATCTTTGGCTGTAATTCCATTCTTCGATCAAGTAATTCTTGTGAAATAAAAAACCAGCCAGTCTTTTGTTTTCTGATTAAAACCAATTCCATATCCCTTTTTTCAATTGCCTTTTCAATTTTTGAAAGAGATTCTTCATAGGACAGCTTCCTTTCAATAATTGCATTATCAAGAGTAATGAACTGTTGTCTAAATGTTTTTTCTTTACCAGTAATTTTTGATTCAATATCCAGTCGTTTATTTTTCTGGACACGTATAATTATTTTTTTTTCCGTCTTTGCATTAGATAAAATGTTTTTATGTGCTGCTGCCATGATACTCAAATTGGCGTCAATAAATTCATAAAACTGAAAATCATTCTGGCGTGACTCGTTTAGTATTGGCCTTAGTATCATTTTAGTAACTTTTAATTCTTTTGCTTTACCCTGGATCCATTCTCGATGGTTGCGTACCTGTGATTCCATAGCATATATATCCACAAAGTCTTTTGAATTCTTTGGTAAATATTTACCCACTTGTTGAACTACTTTAGATGACGAAACTTTAGAAGAAATATTACCAAATAATCCGTTTACAGGGTTCGATCCTGAACAGCTTATGTAAAAAAACAAAAGTCCCAACAAAAGGGACTTTTTAAAGTGAAAATTCAATCTTTGGAAAAGCAATTCAAACAGAAGCATTCAATAAACGATCTAATTCCCCTGATTGGTGTAAGGTAAATAAGTCCGTGTATCCACCGATCGGATTTCCATTGATTATAATTTGTGGTACTGTACGGCCACCTGTGAGGTTATATAGGTCATTTCTAGTTATTCCAAGTTCCTCAATATTCAACTCTTCATACTGAACACTATTATCGCTTAGCAATTTCTTGGCATTTTTACATGGCAAGCACCAACCAGTTGTATATATTTTTACACTCATTTGATCAATATTACCTTTTGAATCAGATTGAAATTTAATGCTTCCATGATCAAAAAATATGCCCCAGAAGCAATAGGGTTGCCAAATCTGTTCTTTCCATTCCATTGAAGAGTATGGATACCGGCATTTTTGTTTTCGTGAAGTAATACATTTACTTCCCTCCCCACAATATCATAAACGGTAATTCTTATATTTGAGGCCATTGGCAATTGATAGCGAATGGTTGTTACAGGGTTAAATGGGTTCGGATAAGCCGGGAATAATTGAAAACCAGTAGGCAGATTTTTATCTTCTGTTCCCAAAGGTGCCGCATAATTAGTCGGTGCTTCAGTCGTGAAACGAATTGCTCGTTCATTCGCAAGTTCTGCAGCACCAGGAGCGTAGCTATTATTGAAAACGTACTGGATTCCTTCATTTTTTGTGTGGTCCTCTATACCCACAGTAGCATAATTCTTATCGGCGTCAATATCAGCGATCTCAAAGTAGTGAAATTCAATCACGCCATCACCTGATTCTGTTGGCATGGCAATTTGATCGTATAAATGGATAGCGAATGTCTCTTCCGTAAACTCATCAAATCCATTTAAAGCTCGGGACCATTCAATGATAAAACGGCCATTTACTTCATCGTGTTTAGTATAAACCCGAATGGAATCGTTGTTAATCACTTCCAGGTCATCCCAGAAAGGCGCCAGAATTGCTTTCGGCCCTAAGGCCATCGGAATTGTATAATTATAGAAATAATCAATGCCGCATAATTCAAATGAAACCCAACCGTTGGAGCTGATGGTTATTTCATCATAGATCCTACCAAAATACTGGAATTCAAAAGGCAGTTGTACATTTACATGATCATCGTCATCCAACTTGTATTCAGTGCCATCGCTTCCATTATATCCCGGGTCCAGTTCTACCCAGTCAAATGAAGGCATTTGAGTATAATTATAGTCAGTGTTATCATAGGCCCAATAGCCATACCACGTAGGAAACACCGGATCGGTTGAAGCCTGAGGATCAATACTTATCGTATGGTCCTTTTGATATATGATAATTGTATCTTGATAAATTACTACGTTTACCACTAGATCGCTGCCCATAGAAATTGAATCGGTAATTGAACAATAATAATCATTTAAAATAATTGTTTGTGATGTGAATGGTTCTATATCAAAATAGACCGTACTATCAATCAAAGAACATTCCATCAGACTATTTGGACTTACAATTGTGACAGCAACATTTTCAATTAACCCTGATGAATAATTATGATATGTAAATTCAGGGGTAAAATTAGAATTTGGAGCTATATCATTTAAGCCAAAAATAACATCTAATTGTGGTTTTATAACTGGTATAGCAAAATTAAAACTCCACTCTCCTGTTTGATCAACTATATTAAGTTTTATATGATCACTATCTTTTGAATTAACTCTCACAGTAATGGGTGTTGAAATAGAGGCAGTATCGCCTGGGCCTAACTCAGGAATTTCAAATTCTGAAGATATGATCTGATAATTTTCTAAATTATCGATGTCTACAGTACCAGTATAATTACTTGTAGAATTACCGATATTCTTAATCACAGGATAGATATCAGCAAGCTCACCTACTTCTAAATTACCGTTTTCATTAGCATCATTAATTTCATAACCTAAAAGTGCAAGGTCATAGTCATAACTTGAAACTAATACTTGAGAATGACCTTGAATAAAACTAGCTTTATTTACAAAAACATCGACACTAGGTATATCGCTAACGTCAATAGTTGCTTTGGATTGACCAACACTATCCGTATTACCTTTGAATAAAATCCTGTCATTTGTAATAACAGATATATTTGCATCCGCTACAGCAAATCCGTTCTCATCAGAAACTGATATTTCCAAGTAACCGTCTAAGACAGATAATTCTTCAATAGAGATTGAAAATTCATGAGGTTCATTCAGATAAATAGAAATGGAAGGATCTCCCAGAATATTATATACGTGAAAATAGAATTCCTGTGCTTCTTCGGGTCCGTTGAGGTTTGGAAATTCGCGAGTTAGACCAAACAATCCCGCATTGACTGCCGGTCCTATTTCCAAAATTTCATCATCCAGCATAGCATCGAACATATAAGCATTGATAACATTGTTATACTTTGTGCTAGTATGCAGATCAGAAGGACCGACAATAGCAACCCCACCTTTTGGATTTGAAGGTGTTCCAGCGCGAATTAATGCTTCACCTAAACAAGGATCCACATTATTGGCAAAATCATTGGAATTACAAACAAAACTGGTGAATATTGGTGTCATCCAACCATTGTTTAGTCCGGCTACATCACTAACATGGAATTCAGGATAATGCCAGCCATTGGCATCGCCCCAGCCCCGGTAGTTAACGATACCCACACCACTGTTAATATAATTTTGGATCAATGCTGATCCCTGCTGTGTGGGTGGATAGAAAACAGTGTCCACAGCTGTATAGCCTTCATCAAGCAATACATCACGAACCCAATAGGATGTCCATTTTGGTGTAATGGGAATCGGTACAGTATTACTATAGTTACCGGCTACTACAAGTGCCTTGGTCAGCCAATTAGGATTTGTTGCTAAAGGCTGCCGGTGATAATTAATGGTCTTGCGAATCATAACCACTAATTCAGACACCGAATCCACTGAAAAACGGCCAATGAACACATCTGGGAAAAAGTCATCGCCTAGCAAATGGGTGTATTTCTGATCGGTAACATCGTTCTCAGGACCATAATAAAAAGACGGCATAGCTGCGACACCATCAACATCACCAATTAACAAAACATATTCTAACATTGGGTCATCCATTAATATTGCTGCGATGGCGCTTTTGATTTCTTGTGCTGTAATCCCTATTTCACCAAGTGTTATTACGGAAACATCGAAACCCTGTGATTTTTTAAAGGAAACAAGATCATCCAGGTGGCTTACCATATTATCAGGTGTAATTATCAGGTAAGATCCCCGCTGGGGATTCAGTTGACTCAAGGGTATTTTGTATGCTTCAGAAATAAGATGTCGATAGGCCAAGGGGATCGGTCCATTCAAGATATCTGCACGATCTTTTCCCCGAAACGATTTTTCGTTAGCAAATAGAAACGTTAATGAAAATATAATTAAGGTTTTAATAAAACGCATTTTTTTGTGAATGTTTGTTGTTCCGATACAATCTTAACAAAATAAACACCCGAACTGGTTGTTCCACTAATATTATCCAACAAATTATATCGCCATGGGTGTCGCTGTCGATATTGCGGCCGAACTTTTTCAAAATATACTTCCTGGCCGAGTAGATTGTATACCATGATAGTTACTGGTTGACTGTTATTGATTAGATCTATGCTGATCATACCCGTCGATGGATTCGGATAAATATTAGTTACTGAAACGCCTTCAGATTTTTGTCCTATACCTGGCCCCTCTGTTAGTTTACCTAATGTGTAATCATTGCCAGCGTATAACTCCATAGAATTTATTTTATATCCCCTGTAATTAATGGTTTCATCTCGGCTTACTTTAAGTTTTACTTTAATATTATCGAATCCATTTGTATCTGCAATCATCAGCCTATGTCGTATGGGTTCTGACCAATTGTGACCGGATAACGACATTTCAGCGATGGTATTATCTGTTGAATCCATTAGGATAATACTGAGGGAATCATGATCCCATTCAAATTCCCACTGATGATTGATTCGCAGTGCAACTACGTTCATTTCTTGAGGGAACACATATAGATCCGTCTCTAGGGTAAATGTAGAATCCAAGGAGTCGGCATTGGCGTAATATAATCCTTCCTGGCTACGAATTGAGCTATCAAATACCCAGGGACCTATAATTGTGCTAAATGAAGAACTATCAAAATTGGTTACACCATAGATATTTTGCATCCATGATGGCTGGGGCATATTTACATTCAATTCCTGGTCACCACTAATAGTAATAGTACGCCGCCACGGAATGAGGTAATCCCAATAAATCGTGAATTCCCATTCTCCTTCTGGAATTATTAGACTATGAAAGTGGTTAAAATCCATTTCTATTGTGTCAGAAATACCTTCATTAGCAATAACTAAGAATGGATTCTCATCTAAAACGACTGGTTGCATAAAGGAAGCAATGGTTATATTAACATTATGTAAAGGCAGTGGGACCAGTGTTACGTTTTGGGTCGTTGGTGTACTGGCATTAGCAGTAACGGGGAAATTCAATGGAAAATAACCAGATTTTTCGAACCTAACCGAATATGTGCCTGGTTCTACAATTCGGCGGTAGCGGCCGAATTCATCGCTCTTGCGCGGATTCTGAACACCGCCAAATAGCTCATCAATTGTAATTATTGCATCTTCAAGGGGCATTCCAGTACTACCATCAGTAACTATCCCCGTAATCTGAGATGCATCTGCATTATATCCAATTGTACGGTCCATGAGGAAAAGCATCGCTGGCATCAAACGATCAATAGTATCCTCAACCAAAGCACTGTCCGGCTGCAAATTCGACGTGCCGCATTCAATTAGGTACTGAAAACAACCTGTGGCATGGTAGAACCAGTCATGTGCTTTTCCATTTCTACTTGTCCCATATAAAGACTGATAAGTATCCGTACTATTTTCTTTGAAAATAAGTCCTGCAATTTGATCTCCAATACCCTTAATGGCAGTATTGTCAGGAGTCTTTTTATCCCCATCCCAACGCCATGAATTATAAACTTTTTCAGATAAGTTTCCTGATCGAGAACTATGCCAAGCAATAGAAAAAACAAAATCATTTTCAAGAGCCAGATCTCGTACAGCCCTTATTTCGGGCTCAGACCAGGGCGCTACCCCCCGATAATAATCATAATGCGCAGCATAATTACTGGGGTCAGGTTCCATGAACGTATCACCAAAAACCCAATTAAAATCAAAATTCCGGTTTAAATCGACACCATCGATGTCCTCACCAATGGCGGGATCGTAATCAAAATAATTGTTTGGCCATGGCCCTTCCGTTGAGAAATCATTTTTATTCTTTCTAAAGCTCACATCAAGTCCATCATGGACAACATTCATTCCCTCTGGATTAAGTGTCGGGATTATCCAAGTCTCAAGATTCTGTTTCAATATGGCCATATGCTGCACTTCTGCTGGGTGCGGATCAAGGATCTCAGTGATTAATTTTAACACGGCCTCAACACCCAGAATTTCCTCTGCGTGTGATTGACCGATGAACAATACCCGCGGTTCATCTTCCTTAGTTTCAACATTATCAGATATCTTTACCGCAAAAATAGGTAACTGTTCTTGGCCACTGTAGCCGATAGTATCAACCCGGTATATTGAATTAAAGTCATCGATTTGGTTAAGTGAATCAAGAAATTCCTGGATTTCAGGAAACGAATGATACCGAGAATCCAGTGCTTGCGCGTCAATTAAAACAAAACAACTGTATATGAATACTACTGTTTTACATAGAACTTTCATGATTAGCCAGCAGCAGTAAGATTACTTTATGTAGGTAATTTTTCTAATTGATTGAAATTCACTTGCGGTCACATTAATCAAATAAAGGCCACTGGATAAATCCTGCTGCAACAGATCTTTTCCATTCCAACTAAATGAATATATGCCTTGAGTAATAGGCAAAAGTTTTTCTTGATAAACAATCTGTCCCAGTATATTGAAAATAGTAATGTCTACTGGCTGTAAGTATGGGATAGCAATATCTATCTGTACTTTTCCATTAAATGGATTTGGATAAGCATCCCCTATATAAAATTGATCAGGTATTAAAGATGATGGACCAGCAGCCATTGCATCAGCTATCTGAATCGCCTGACCATAGAGGTTAACCAAATCAGCCTTCCCCGAACTGCGCATATCTTCCCAGTGTACAAACCATTTGTTATCAATTTCACTTCCATCTGTGTAAAGAAGTGAAATTTGTGGTTTCTTTTGATCATGGTATTCTTGACATAAAATAACACCCGCTGTAGAATATTTTATGCCATCTTCATAATGCACAACTTGCGCATATATATCTAGGCCACCGGCCAATACTGGATCATCATTATCCACCCCCCTTTCATCTTCCCAAACGACAAGAAAATAGCCTTCATTTACCCGTCTTACTACCGGCGACTGCTGATATAGGTCATTATCACAAATAAAAATATTATCACCGTAAAGACTGTTATTGGACAAGTCTAGAAACTGACCTACAATATCCAGATCGTTGCCATTTCGGAAATCTTCCCATATAACAAAGGCCGTTTGACTTTGTTCATCTACAGCAAGTTCTAGGTTGATTTGGTCATTATCTGCAGTAGTCAAAAGTAATCCGCCTGTCCATTGCAACGATCCATCCCAATGAATGATGTTTGCCTTTATATTCTTATTAAAATTATAAAGTTCTTCCCAGGCTAAGACTATTCCATTAGCAGAGGCACTAATACTTCCACTAAGTTTTTCCGGGTCACCTATTGATGATAATTGATAACCATCGCTGGGCCAGTCATCTGCTATCTGACCGGTCAGGGTAAATTTCTGATATTTAAGAGAACCAGCACCCCAAATATCATCAACCCACACTAAAATAAAATCACCATCTGGTGTTGGATAAATTCCTTCAACATAATTATCCACCCAAAAACCATTTATTAAGTTTACACCACTAGAATCAAATTGAGGCAGACCATTCAAATCGTAACGTTGATAGAATATATCAAAATCTATTTCATCGCGGATTTCTGACCAGACAACACCAATTCCATCTTGTGTCTCAAATAATTGTACCTTTCGCTGATCAGCCGATCCTTGATAAACTATTTGACCACCACTAGACCATTGCATCTGATATTCCAAATCAAATTTATTTAAATGAATTAACTTCGCTCCACTTGAAGCATCAAAGGCAGCTGTAAAAAGAAAATTATGGGCTAATAATGTTGCCGGTTCATTTTCTAATTGAAACGTATAGCTATCAAACTCAGTTAGCGCTAAGCCATTTTGGAATTCTGGGCTTGGGCCACTGTCATCAATGGTCGTGCCAAAAACTTTTTTTCCATCACGAGCATCAATCCATGTTAGGCTTACATTATTGTCTGAATATATAGGCATTGTGTATTCTATATCACCATCCAGTCCCGCCATAGCTATTAGACCATTTAAATCAAAATTTGCTGTTGAGCCTTGAGTCTTCTGTACTTTCAAATTGAGGCTGCCATTTTCCTGATCTGAGAAAACAACGAATGCACCATTGCCATTATCAACTAATACATTGGGCATAGATTGATAACCGGTTGCGTCAGAAATAAATAATGCGGTATCCAATAGCAAACTACCATCCGACTCTATCTTCTGATACATGATATCCACATTAGGAAATGTACCGCGTTCCCAATAAACAAAAACTTCTCCTGATTGTCCTGCTGAAAAACGGGCATGGTGGTCATCGCCGGCTGCATCTAACTGTACACCATTTTCATCCCAAACTATGTTACCGCCTCCCGTAATTCGCTGAAAGAAATGATTGCCTTCTGTTGGATCCGATCTATAATCGATCCATTGAATGAATACTTCCCCAGAACTATTCCGTTTAATCCTAGGGCTTGCCTTTGGCGAATTAAAACTGCATAGTTGAACCGGTTCTGTAAATATCAGCCCACTAGTAGTTAATAGATTGTAATAAATATCGGTGTTTTCTATTCCAGATTGCCAAATTATAAACGAGGTGTCGTTTGTCATGTATGTTGTTCTAGGTGCAGTCTCGAGTTCAGTTGTTGCAGCAACCACTAAACCAACATCAGCGAAAATTTTATCCATTTCCATGTTAAGTTTTTGGCAGTAAATATCATTCCCAGATCCACTGCGTGTATCAGACCAGATAATCGTGGCTTCATTATTACCGGCATATTCCAGACTTTTAGCACCTTGGGTACCATTCATTTCAATAATTGCTATCCCACTGGCCGGAGCAACAACCTGATGATCTGAAGAAACATGGGTACCATAAATATCATCATCGAGTAAATTGCGTTTATCCTGCCAAGCTACATAGACGCCACCCAAGCTATCCGTGCACATATTGATTGTTAAATGCCTGCCGTCTATCCGTGCTAGTGCAACGCCATTTTCATCCATAAGTCGATTACCTTCATTATCAACATGTTGAATGAAAATATCACCTTCTTCATCAAACCGATAATCCACCCACGAAATGAAAGCACCACCATCACCATCAGTAATTGCGACAGGGTCCTCTTGCCTGCCTGATAAATTAGTTACGGCACTACCACCAGCGCCCCATAACAAGGAACCCGTGGAATCTACCTTTTGAGCAAATACATTCCGGCTGCCAAAGCGAGTATCTGACCATACAAAAATTATACTTCCGGGTTCACCAGGGCATACCGTACGCTGCCATTCAATGTGGACCCCTTGTCGAATCGGTAGCCCGTTAGGATCCCAAGACATATCTTGAGTTTTTAAACAACTAATAATCAAGAGAGCAAAATAATTTTTCCTTATCTTCATTTCTTATTCATCAATTTCAAAAATCTGTAATCCTTCACGCGTGGCAGCAAAAAGATAACCACCCGAAAATTCTGCATGGTAGACATAACCAATATCATGAATCCCCCTGGCCCTGATGGTTGCACCACCATCAGTCTCATAGAGGGCAAGTCCATTACTTGCACATGACAATGCTAATTGTTTGTTATTCACAGCTACGTGTGTAACAAATAAATCGTTTGCAAATTGAATTTCACTTTCTAATTGAGCAGAAATACCTGTCACCAACCGAAAGGCACCTGCATCTTCACAGGCTACGTAAAATTCTCCTTCATTAACCATGGTGACCGCCCTCGCATTTCCCTCTAGATCAATTTGGTAACTACTGGTAATAATCCCGTTTTCATTATGAAAAGCTTCAATACCAAGCTGATCTAATGTTAATACGATCTCATTTTCATATATATCAATGCCATTTGGATTTCCAAAACTAACAATTTCATATCCTGCCGTATTGAACCAGAGACCAAAACTATTGTCAAATTCAAAAGTACTGATTTTCAATCCATCGTCATTATCAGCTGCATACATTGTGAACGAATCAATGCTATTTGTAACCACTCGAAATTCTTTGGTTTTTTCGCTAGAGAATTGCCCCACGACCGATGCAGTATCACCACTAGATAAATCGATATGTAAGGGACGCTCGTTACTCTCTAAAGCAAATAATTGTTTAATGGATGATGCAAAGGATACCTGGGTAATTTCCTTGTTTATTCCTAGTTCTGAAAGTGACTTTTTCCATAACAAGTTTGGTGATGTCATAGTGCTTATTTCCCACAACTGTACACCTCCCTGTCCAGCAGCAACAAAAACAGAATCGCCAGAAATGTATACATCGCGACAATAGCCTTCGGTATTTATATGTACCACCTTATTTAGCTTCCACAAATTCTCTGAGCTCGGTTCAATACAGCTGAAAATTGTAAAAAAGATTAAAAAATTTAAACAGTGTTTCATCTTAATATTAATAACGGTCATAGAGCATCTTCCACTCAATGGATATCCAAGCTTGTAACTGGTCAAATGATTTTAATTCTGAAACCCAGTCGTGGCGAGAATCCGTATATCTATTTCGAAAACGGATCGTGCAACTTATCATAAGATTTTCTTTCAGGTTCTTTTCGACCCAAATATCAAATTTAGTTTCCCTATGGCTGCGACCACTATGGAGGGGATCACTAATATCCTCTACTCCATATCGGCGAAAATCAGCCCTAAGTGAAAATCCCACTTCCTTTAAGCCAAGCAATCCCTGATCGTAACTCATCGGAAGATACAATTCCATATGTCTGTAGGACCGGTCCAGATTACTTGATTTGGCAACCTTACCAAAAGTAATATTATCAGCAATACCATATATTCCTTCCACTGAAACCGTGCCAAAGTCACGGAATCTTTTGCTAAGCTTCAAAGCTGTCATAGTAATATCCGAATCAAACTCAGTAAAGGACGGATCATAATATCGCTGTGTATAGCTTAAGGATCCAGTTACCCACAGTCTCAATTTTATTGGATGAGATACTAATAAACGGTGCTCGCGATCCGTAAAACTACAGGTAAATAATTGGTTAACAGTTATATCTAGATCTTTATAATGTCGCAGGTAATAGTCGTTTAAATGGCTTACCATATATTCCAATCGTCGGTACGCACCCCAATGATAGGATGCTTTCGCATACCCGCTCCAATGCTGGCGATGCTTATAATGGATATAGTTAGAAATATTGCTTTTGAAAAAAAGTTGAATCTGCTTTTCTCTATCGGCTAACTGAATCTTTTTATGACCACTTAAAGAAAATCGAACATAATGGGAATCAAATGTTTTAGCACCACCCAAAATAGTTTGATTCAAGGCTGCATTATCTTTTTCAATAGGAGATAGCCGGAGTACATTGTTATCGTAGCCGTTTGTCAATCTTACCGTCCATTTTACAGGTGACCGTAGATAGTCAATCCAGGTCTGACCCCAAAGATTGGAAAGCAATATTATAGCAATATATCTCATTTATATTCCTTAAAGCGAGTCAAAACACTTCTTCCCTTTTCAACAATCTCAACTGAAATAACTTGTTTTCCGGAAGGAATGGTTACCTCGCATGTTCGCCATTTACCTGGTACTTTATCAGGCTGGTCCTTAACCATTGAATCTGACGACCTTTCAGTAGACAAGTAATACGTTCCCAAAACCTTGCTGCCACTTTTCACACGTATACGAAAACTTTCTTCTGTACCCATTTCTGAATCAAACAAAAGACGGGATAAAATGCGTAGTGTTTTAGGTCCATCTAAATTCAATTGCAGTGGTCGCCCATGGATTAATTCATAATAGGATATATCTTTCCCAGATACTTCAACTGTCCGGTTGGCTTGGAAAACCATTGGCTGAAGCTCATTTACTTTGTCGAGTGATGTTTTAAATCTCTTTTTAATCACCCGCAATAATACAGGATATTTTTGTTCTGCATTAGTAGACATGGAAAGTGTATGATTACCATCTTTGATATTAATAAAATAATTTCCGGAGTAAGTGTAATAATGGCTGGGGTGCTGAACCGAGCGAATGTTTTTTTGCAACTTATATCGGTGGTTGATTATTATGGGTTCTTCATTATTGACCACCAATTGGTATGAAAATGGTTGACTTTTTTTAGATTTTTCGGGAGATGGATAGCGTGTGATTAGTTCTATTCGAGCAGGTCCATTTACTTGATATATTAGTGAATCATCCCGCATGATAGTATAGATTCTTCTCTTTCCCGAAATTTTCAATATTTCCTTTTCTTCCCCACCAATAGTTGGCTTGAGTAGTTCAGCAATGAGGGTCGAATATCCTGTAAATAATAAAAATAGGATTCTAAATAACACTGTCTGGTTCATGACCAATCATTCGTTGTTTGATTTGTTGGTGGCTTCTCCATCCTACTGCAAAAACCATTCCTGAGACTAATAAAAAACTCAACATGGTTACCGTAAGGTTATATTTTTCTACGGCATAAAGAGATCCTTTACCAATTTCCGGCAATGGGATTGGCGCGAAGGCCATTCCTAATTCTTCCGTTAAATTTTGAATATTTAACACGTGGATAAGAGGAATATTTCGTTTAACGAATTTGACCACCGCCCCTTCGACACCGCCACTGCGAGAAATTGCTTCTATATCCTTTCTATAGACAACACCTGGCGGTAATAATCGTAAATTAAAACTAGTCCCTAAACTAGCCACACCACCACCTACATTTACAACTGCTTTATAATTCCGGTAACCAAAATGATCCATTCGTTTTTGTATATTATCTTTAAGTCCGTCACCAGTTATCAAAGGTAATCCATGTTCTGCAATGTTACTTCTTATTAACTCTCGACCTTTGGGACTCAATAACCTGCCCTGGTCATTACGGCCCCCAATTGAAGCAGCAATAGATCGGGTTGAAATAAGACCCCTGTCAAATAGTAGCTTTTCCATATCCACCCAAGTCATGTCTGGATCATTGGCCCCCCACTGAGAAGCACCCACAGAAGTAATCACAATTGGATAAATGTCCAGGGCATCACAAGCAATAAGCATGGCCATATTTGCGCCTGGCATGGAACCGGTCAGCATGACTGCAATCGTATCACCACTGGTTAAGCCAGCTTTGGTTAGTAGTTCAACCATAGCAGCTGAAAAATTTGGGTCGAGAGTGGTGAGCTTGGCATCCAGATCACCTTCATCCGTAGTTATCAAGCTAAATTGGGATCCTATCAAACCTGTTTCATTGGGATCATTTTCAATATCCACAAATACACCTTTTTGCATACGAATGTTTTTTAAGACAGCCATAGCTTTTTCCATTTGCTCTGCTGAATTAACCTTCATATCATAGGTATTGGAAATGATTACTTCCCTAGAAAAAAATGCTGCGGCAAATGCAACAATTGAAACAAGTGCCATGACTATAAGAACTGAAGTTTTTTGTATGACTGGAATGAAAGGCTTATCAGACATCTAACTGTCCTCCCGATAGGAGCATAACCAACAGTTTAACCAAAACTGCTGTAACTATCAGAACTGAAATAGTTCTCGTTATACCCTGACGATCCATCCAGCTGGCAATAAGTCCAGGAATAATATTACCAATCACCGCATAGGAAAATGTGTCCACAGGCGAAAAAAAATGATTGCGGGATAAAAACCCAACCATGAAGCCTAGCAATAGTGTTAGAACTAAACGCCGTTTACCATAGATGAACATGAAATTGCTTAAGAACTTGACAATTCCAATAACAATAATTGCTGCAATAAATGTCATCAGTACTTGATCCGGTTGGTGTAAATGCAACGCAATGTAGCCAGGCACAATTACACCCCCTGCCGTTACACCTAAAGTCTCAGAAAGAATAAGACTAAACGCTATCCCAAGTCCTAGAGTGATCTCAATCATTGATCTTGAAATCCATAAGTTTATCAATCAAATCTTGACCAAAACCAACCTGGTTTCCGATGGCGAACAGAAGTGAATCCGCTGGCAGTTTTTTAAACAATTCAATAGATGAACCAATTGGCATAGTGTCTTTCAAAATATCTGTATATGTTTGGGGAGAATGATATTTAACATGTTTCACCATAGAATCCACTTTCTGCCCCCGTACGATGCTTCGATCTGGCTTTATATCTTCATAGATTAATTGCAGCAATTGCCGTGTTCGGCTACGCCGATCCTCCCGACAATTAAGATAAATGCAGGTATATCCTTCCAAAGGATAGCGACGTTCCACAAAATTCCAGATCTTTAATGTTGAAACTGGATCATTGGCTGCCATGGAATTGACAAACAAAATCGAACCATTACCAAAATCGAGTTTACTCACTACCAAAGCACCAAGATCCGGCTTAACCTTTTTCATACCGGTAAGTGCAATGTCTTCCTTTACGCCTGCTGCACTGCAAACATCTAGTGCCACGGCCACATTTTGGTGATGTTCTAGATAAGAAAAATCAGCTAAATCTTTTTCACTAATTTTCTTTCCATCAGCAATGCGTAGCTCGGATTTACGGTATTCAGCAACAGGTGCAATTGTATTTATCATAGCAGCTTCTCCCAAAACCACTTTTCCATTATAAGGCACAGAATTGCTCAATGATTTTTTCACATCATCAAGAGTTGGCCCCATTTCCTCTAAATGATCAGGTCGGGCATTTGTAATAACGCCAATATGGGATTTAATCATTTTTTGTTCTGAAATCCATTGATATTCAGGTTGTACTGCCATGCATTCCATCACGACAACATCCGGTTTTTCTTTGGCAAAATAACGCATCAACTTGATCTGTTCACCTATTGAAGCAGAACGCAACCTGTGGATGAGTCTGTCCTTACCCTCTGCATCTATTATTCTTGGAGCTGTACCTGTAGTCTTGGCAAAAGTCCGTAAACCACCAGCCCTTAACCCTGCAGCAATAAGCCGCGTAACGCTAGATTTTCCACGCGTACCATTTACATGGATCCGCAATGGGATTGTGGAAATTATACGTTGATGATTAGAAGCTTCAACATAGCCAATAATCAGTAGGATCAGAACTACCGTTCCAAGTAGAACAAGGGGCGATATGACCATGGCACGTTAAAATCCCATTATTTCTCGGACAATACTGATCATGTCCAGAAAATTAATGGTTTCATCCGCATTCACATCAGCAAGGTACGGGTTTAAACTTCCCGCATTATTCGCCTGAACGAAATCAACAAGAGTCAGTACATCAATAATATTTAATACCCCATCCTGATTAATGTCTCCACGTTGACGAATATTGGATCCCCTAGTTGTAAATAATATAGCGGTCGAATCTTGAAGCGGCATAGCAGCAACCGGATAATCATTATTAAAAGTATATTCAAGGCCTATTTTTTCAGTATGGTCTTCTAAGCCTACAGAACAATAACTCCCGTGAATTTGCCCCCAGCCAAAATTACCAGTTGATGTATTATTGAAATCCGCAAATTGGATCAAGATTTCACCGTCACTTGTAGGTGTAAAATAATGTTGTGCGTCGCGGAGAATGACCTGAAAAGTTTCCAGACTATTATTATCATACGTTCTAACGCGAGACCATTCGATTATGAATTGATTGTTTTCCTCATCATACCATTTATAAACGCGGCCATTACTGGTTGTTGTAAGGTCATCCCAAAAAACAGCAATCATTGGAGATGGCCCACCAGGACCCGGCAAATGATAATTTCTAAATGATTGCATGGATGTATTCCCCATTGAAATCCAGCCATTACTGCATACACTTATTTGATCATAATCAATTCCATAAAATTTGAATGTAAAAGGTAAATTAACCGTGATTACATCATCTTGATCGTCCCCATTATCAGTGAGTAAAAGCTGCGTCCCTGAACCACCATAGCGATCATCAATCTCTACCCAATTAAAATAGGGTGCGTTTGAGTATAAGATATCGCCACTATCATATGCATAGTAACCATACGCATCGGGGCCCAAGGGATCATTCACATCTTTAATACCGATTTGAAAAGGAATATTTACACTGGTTGACAATCCACTTGTTGATTCCAGGTTGATTAATAATTCAGCCCTTGTCCCAGGTATAATATCTTCAGCTGCTGAAACCTCAAAACGATCCGTATTATTAACAGACATATTATCCGCTAATATAACCGGCCAGTACCCTTGATCATCTAATATATCTATACTGGATAAATTTGAAGAAAGCATACCTGTCACATTATTAATTAAAACCGATCCATCGTTGAGCAATTGAATTTCTATTTCAGCAGTTTCGCCAGGGTCAAGTATACCATTACCATTTACGGGATCATCTTTAACAATAACTGCATTTGCATTCAATAATACGCCCGCGCTGAACAGTTCTATTTCACTCCACCATGATATTCCATTTATATCTTCCACAAATAACCGCAAATCTAGGTTATCGTTTTCCATGGCACTGGATTGAACTTCAAATACAAATGGCTGATCGATATTTGCTGTCATTCCACTCGTTAATGATCCGATGTACAAGCTATCTGTAATAAAGGTTACTAGATCGCTACCACTGGTTAATTTACAGTACACTCCCTGCGCTTCTTCTGTGCCGTAATTATACACCGGTATAGTCAATTCAATAGTTTCACCACCATTCACGATTCCATTTGCATTACCAGTTGAATTTCCTTGACTATCATCATCAACAATATATCCGCCATCAATAGCATTGACATTTACAGCTTGATCAATAATTTGAAATTGTTCTTGATAAGGAATATAATTTCTTTTGACAACCGTAACATCCACATCACCCGTTGAAGTCGTGGTGATAGGCAATGAAACATAGCCATTTACATCTGTGAACGCAGATTCAAAAATTACATCATCACCCTTGAGAATAGTAATATATGCATCTTCTACGGGCATATTGAAGTAATCCGATACTGTCACATCAATGAAATTTGTACCAGCAGCTAGTGTAGTTTCATGGCTTACAGTAAAAGTTTTTGGTACATCGGTCCACATTCTTAATGCTGGATCACCCATCAAATTATTCCAGTGAGTGAAAATATTTACATAATTATTAGGATTGTCCGGGTAGTTAAGATAAAGGTTAAGCTTTCCTCGGACCAATGCGGCTCCTGCAGTTTCCAACCTATCTGAAAATATGCCATAATAAAACCCCATATCTACAACATTGTTAAACATTGTATGCGTACCAAGAGTGGCTGTACCTATAGAAGCAACTGCACCTTTAGGCTGGGTTGGCGTACCTGCTCTTACAAATGCTTCCGATATGCAAGGGGTGGACCCTGATGCAAAAGAACCTGAACCACAGGTAATGACAGTTGCGACTGGCAACTTGAAACCATTGGATAGGCTATTTATATTACCATTTCCAAAACCACTTACCCCCCAGTAGCCACGGTAATTAAAGAATGTTAAGCCAGCGTTCAAATCAGACACCATTTGGGATGGAAATGGCGAGTTGTAAATAGTACGAACATCAGTATAGCCATGAAATTCCATCATTTCTTTAATATTCTCGCTGGTAATAATAGTAGAAATACCCGATGAAGAGGGGTCCCCAACCATGGAAGCACTATGAAACCAATTTTGGCCAACATAGGGATTCTTTTCATATTGAACAGTTTTGTTGATTATAGTTGCTAGTTCCGTAGTTGAACTAAACGATAATCTTCCAAGAATCACTTCGGGTAAAATATCATTCCCAACCAATTGTGAATAAGGGTGATCTCCTTCTCCGTTATAAGAACTGTAATTTTCAAAATATGTGGGGATTGAGTAACTGCCACTGGCATCGCCAACCAAAGCAACATATTCTGGTGGATCAGTCCAGGTGTTATAGGCATTACTGATGTAATTTTTTATTGCATTGGTCGAAGTACCAATAGTGCTAGTTGAAGCATAATTCACGACATACCCGGATTTATGACGCCAGTCAAAAAGAATATCCAAGTTAGACATGAGATTGGATGAATTACTGGGCAATATATAAAGTATTGACCGTTTTTGATAATCTTCATCGCTGACAGATCGATTGTAATTGACGACAATTGATTCATATAATGGTTCAAACACTCTTGATCTTCTAGTTGGGGTTTGGACAGGCTCTATATTACCAGTTTCCACTAAATCTATATCTGCTGAAGTAATAATTTCGAGTTGGCGAGATAATGGACGATACCTAAATGGCGTAAAAGCAACCTTTACAACTGGTAAGTCTCTAAAAACAATTATTTGCGAAATACTGGCTTGCTTTTTGGGGAATGGTTCATCAGAAGTATATAGGTCTATGTTGCGCTTGAATGGTACAGTAGCTTCACCTATCATAGGATCCCATGTTTGGTGAGGTAGAATATCAATATTTTCAAAAATTTCCGAAGATTGAATATTGACCTTAATATTATAAGATTTATTTGGCGCAACCTGGTAAAATGTTGTAACCGTAGGTAAAACAGGTTCACCTTCTTCTGCATTTAACCCTCCAAAAGGGATTATTGGTTTCTTAAAGGTCTGACCATTTATTGTGACATCCTTAAGTTCATAATCCAATAATATATAGTTCATTTTTTCATCGTCGCCCTGAGCGGCAAACCCACTACGAAGTCGCTTCAATTCATCTTCAGCAAAACACAAAAACAACAAGCTGGACACTATAACAATTATTTTGGATATGGATCTCATTTGAACCCTTGTAATACCGTTATACCATGATCAATTGATCTACTAATGTAGTAGAATATTCACTAACAATAAAAATGCTTATTGCGCTAAAGACAAGATAGGGCGCAAAAGGTAATGGTCTGTTCCTATCCAAACCTTTCACCATGGATATTACTATCCATGCTACAAGCCCTAGGAATGAAGCAAAAAATAATGTCAATATCATCCCGATTGGTCCTACCCAGGCTCCAAGGATCAACCCTAACTGTAAATCGCCAAAACCCATACCCTGACGCCTAGTTATAAGCCAGGTTAAGCCCATCATAAACCCGGGTAATAATACGCCTGCGGCTATACCCCATAATACTTGACTGTATGATATAACATCAAAAATAACTGCGAACAACAAAACAACACATCCAGCAATAATTAGATCCAGGGGCACCATGTAAATTCTTGCATCTATCCACGCTATCGCAATAAGTATGGAACACAGAAACGATGCAGTAACAGCATCTGGAAATGGCAATGTATAAAATGCCCACCCCCAAATAAGTCCATTTATTAATTCCACAGCTGGATATTGCAAAGATATAGCAACTTGACAATTTGCGCACTTTCCTGCCTGCAGGATAAAGGACACTAGGGGAATATTCCGATAAAAAGGAATAGATGTCTTACAAGCCGGACAATGTGATCTGGGTTTAATTATGGACTCACCAAGAGGCATACGATAGATAACCACATTGAAAAAACTGCCAACAAAAGAACCGAGTGTAAAAAAGATCAAAGAATCCATTACAATCCCGATTGCAAAGCAGCGCCCAAATAAAAAACAGGTAAATAAGTAATAACCACCATGACTGCAATAATGATACCAACCATAAGTATCAATATGGGTTCAATTAAAGTAGTCATACGTTCGACCAAGGCATTTACTTGTTTATAATAATAATCTGCTGTTCTATCCAGTAAAGTGTCCAGTTCTCCTGTTTCTTCCCCTGTAGCCGTTAACTGCAATAATATAGGTGGAAATATTTCTGTGCGGCGTAATGCTGATGTTATATTAAATCCATCTCGAATATATTCTGTCGCATCACCAATGGCGACCTCATAAACACGATTACTTACTATCTTTCCAATCAAATTCATCGATTCAATAACCGGAACACCTGCGTTAAGTAATATTCCCGCCGTTTTTGAAAATTTATTAAGTATTGATTGATTAAGTAATGATCCAAATACAGGGGTTTTTAGTTTTATTGAATCAAGGAAATATCCCCCACGTCTGGTCTTTGATACCAACCAGAGTCCACCTACAATAAAAAATAAGGACACTACCACAGTACTAAAATTGATACTTATCCATTCACTTAAGGAAACGAGGTTCCTTGTTGCAACAGGCAGATTTGCTCCTAACTGAACGTAAACATCCGAGAACATTGGTATAATCCACATAAACATTGCACTCATCATTGCAAAAAGAAATACGACCATAAATATAGGGTAAGTCATAGCAGATCGAACTTTTCGTCTAACATCATCAAGGTTTTCTAGGTACGTCGCTAATTCATCAAGAATTTCATCTAGATTACCACTCACTTCTCCAGCTTTGGTCAATGAAACAAATAAAGTTGAAAAAACACCAGGATGTCGCTGTAAAGCTTCAGACAGGGATAGGCCTTTACGGATATTTTCGCCGACATTTGTCAGTACTTTCTTTAGTTTTGGATGCCGCTCTTCACTGGCGAGTCCCTGTATAGCTCGTTCTAGTGTCAACCCAGCAGAATACATGGTTGCTAACTGGCGAGTAAAGAATACTAAATTGCTTAATGGAATTCTATGTTTAAAACGTTCAATTGATAAATTTATTTCATCAATAAATGGGCCAATAAAATCCCAACTTGTGTCAAGTTCTTCCAGTTTGACAATAACCTGGTTGTCAGCTGAAAGTTTTTTCATGGCCAAATCAAGATTATCTGCCTTGATTTCCCCTTCACTACGACCACCAGCCTCATCTTTGATTAAATAAGTATACGCAGGCATTAAATATCCTCAACGGTTGAACGAAGTACTTCCGATATCGTTGTTACTCCATTCAGCACTTTCTCAATACCACTTTCCCTTAAATTAACCATGCCTTCTTCCAATGCCTTTTGCCGGATCACGTCTTCATTAGTATTATCAAAAACCAAACCCCTGATAGCCCTGGACATTGGGATTAGTTCAAAAATACCAGTTCGGCCATGATATCCTGTATTCCGACACTGACTACAGCCTTTGCCTTGAAAGAGATTTTTACCATTCAATCTGGACTTTTCAAGATTTATGCGATCTAGTTCTTCATTGGTAGGACTATACTCTTCTTTACAATTTTCACAAATAGTCCTTACCAGTCGCTGAGCCATTACCAGATTCAAACAAGAACCTACAAGAAATGGTTTGACACCTATATCTAATAACCTCGTTATAGTTGAGGCAGCATCATTGGCATGAACGGTAGAGAAAACAAGGTGACCAGTTAGCGAAAATTTTACCGCGATATCTGCAGTTTCTTCATCCCTGATTTCACCGATGAGTAATATGTCTGGATCCTGCCTTAATATGGAACGTAATGAAGAAGCAAAAGTGAGACCGATGCTTTCATGGACTTGAACTTGATTTATACCATCCATCTGGTATTCCACGGGATCTTCAACTGTGGTGATATTTGTGGCCTCGTTCTTTATTTCTTTTAGGGATGCATAAAGCGAAGTGGACTTACCGGAACCAGTCGGACCAGACACAACTACCATGCCATAGGGCTGAGCAATGACACGCCGAAAAATAGGATACATTTTGTCTTCAAATCCCAATCCTTTAAGACTAAATCCGAATCCAGACTTATCGAGCAATCGTAAGACAGTTTTTTCTCCATATACAGTAGGAAGAACAGCAACACGTACATCAATCTCTCTTTTTGATGATTTTATTGTAAATCGTCCATCCTGCGGTAATCTCCGTTCCGCTATATTAAGATTTGATAGAATCTTTATTCTTGTCACTAACCCGCTTAAGGAAGATATTGGCGGTGTCATAATTGTTTGGAGCACGCCATCAATTCTAATGCGGACAATAACAACATCCTGCTGCGGTTCAAGATGAATATCAGTAGCTCGTTCCTTGATCGCTTCCTGTAGGATCAGATTCACCAGCTTAACAATTGGGGCATCTTCTGTTGAAACCTTATCCGGAGAAAGATCAACTTCTTCCTGGTTTTCTTCATCACCAGAAATAACTTTGATACTTTCTACTGCTTCTTCTACTTCACCCGCCTGCCGAATTTTTCCATATATTTGATCCAGAGCGCGGTTAAGTCCCGATGGGCTCGCAACAAGCACCTCAGGATTTAGATTCGTAAGCCGTTTTAACGAATCTATCGCTACCAAATCCTCAGGATCTTCCATTGCAACAACTATCGTTGATTCAGACTTACGCAAGGCCAAAACCATATTCTGTCTTGCAAAATCCTCTGGAATTGTTTGTACAACTTCAGGATCAGCAGAAAATAAGTCTTCATCGTTAGCCAGATCATAACCCAACTGCATAGAATATACTTTTATCAGGTCATCTTCCGTGATTAGGCCTTGATCAAGCAATACAGTTCCTAATTTTTCCTTGCTGACTTTCTGCTCAGCTAATGCAGAATTAAGCTGACTATCGCTTATCTTGCCCTCATGGACCAGTATGTCCCCTATCTTTTGAAATTGTGGATTGAATTCTTGTTCCATGGCTTATGGGCCGCCCTGATATGTCCGTACAAATAGAATTTCTAGTGGATCACTGGTTACTTGTTGTGGTATAAGCAAATACGCAACAATAGTTGATGTAAAATCTTCATAAAGAAGTGGGTCTGAGCTGGGTATTGGAGCGCAAATACCATCATCATATTCGACAAGAAAAGTGATTTGACCATCATTATTTGTGATGCCCTGGTTAGCTACAATTGGCGCAACAGGCCAGTAGATTGCCGCTGCTCCAGTAGCAGTTATCATTACGTCGGCGCCAGAAACTGCATTTCCGTAATAATCAATTAATGTACCTGTAACCTCTATTTGTGCTTGGTCACCCATAGTTTCAAAATCCCAGTATTGGGTTGGTGTTCCCAGTGTCAACTGCCCGGGAACAAAAAACATAATTGCTTCCCCTTCTTCTTCGTTGATCCGGGCCATAATAGTGTCCCCATTAGTCCCAAAGGTCAAGGCGGTTACTAGTCCTAAATCACCAATGGCATCCGTTGAATAGGTAATTGTGGTATATGCCACTCCGGAAAAATTGTCGCCGTTCAAGTTTTCATTTCCAGTGAAGCTAACCCCTTGTACAAATGCTTCTATGACAGTGTCTACTTCTAATGGGTTCGGTTCCATCGACCAGTATACATACGTACTATCTGAAACAGGATTATACCAACGATCATAGACTATAGCAGCTGCTTCCGTTAGGTAAAAACCCCCACCAATAGGCTCAGTTTCCTGGGGATTATAATCAGGCTCGATATAGTAAGGTGGCCCAGTTGCAATAATTACCGGTGTTGCCGTAGCGCTGATAACTTCCCCAGAATCAGTAAGGACTGTTGCCGTCACCCGGATAGGACCAGGGCCGGTACCGCTATTAATGGAAACACAGGCTTCCCCATTGGCTGTAAATGCTGAATCACTGATACCGGCATTGTTAATATTTGCACCGGCAGGTATGTTTGGTCCAAGTGTAAAGGTAACACTCACCGGTTCATTGACAAGAACGCCATTTTCATCGTATACACGTGCACATATCTGGGTAGATTCCAAGCCTCCACCACTAACAACCATAATTTCGCCAGGATATGAAGAGGGTATTTCCACATAAGCTGGTGTCCCTGAATAACTTGTGTCTAAAATAGTGATTTGCACCGAATCTATAATTGTGCCAAACACTGGGTGCTGATAACGGGAAACTATTGTAGATACACCTGCATCTTCGGGATTCCCAGTATCTGAAAAATCAACAAGAGCAATTCCTAATGTATCAGTAAACTTACTGAGTTCGCTCAATCGGCCATTGGTACTTTCGAAATACACTTCAAGATCCTTAATTGCCTGACCATATTGTCTTGAGGATATCTTTGCTGACAAATCAGCGCTGGTAATTCCATCATCAACTTTTATAGAACTAGTATTGGAACTAAGGTTAAACTGATAAGGCCAGAGCTGAACTGCAGAAGTATCAAAAACGTTAAAGCGAATAGTTATGGAAAAATCCTGACTATTCACGACATGCTTGGCTTCCACTGTTACACCCTCATAAGTTGGCGTAGCAGCATTATCATATGCTGATTGATCCTTATCTAGAAAATCTACACTTGCCAGCCCATCGGCATTGGTGTAAGTAGAATTGATATTGAATTTTCCGAAACTTTCTCCACCAACTGTTGCCG
>ENA-UPTF01000214-UPTF01000214.1-marine-metagenome-genome-assembly--contig:-NODE-214-length-41552-cov-4.322315_pt1 | contig 41552 bp, 36 predicted proteins | sample MGYA00238166_ERZ767019 | MGnify/ENA primary metagenome ERZ767019 (study PRJEB28930, sample SAMN06266391) | marine metagenome | isolation source: Sea water from 250 m depth | place: Atlantic Ocean | study... | reverse complement strand
GTTATCGATTCTTCAACATCCATGCTAAGAAGATTTCTATACAGCATGGTCGTCGGCTTCATGTTGTATTCTCCCAATGACATGACTGGGAATTCCATAGGAAATCCTCCCGCCTGCCACACCCCTATCTTCACAGATTCGGCCAGATCTCTTAAGTGCGAATTACAGTGAGTCAGCTCACTCCAGGTGTTGCAAATCCCTATGATCGGCTTGCCTTCGTATGAAGATTCGCTAAATCCTTCGGCTTTAAATCCGGCCCTTCTCAACCATCCATAAAGTTCTGGAGTATCGAACCATTCTCTACTTCTGTTGGGGGGTGTGTTTTCACTCATTCAACTTCCTTTTCATTACTATTTGAAGGGTGTTCTTGGGGTTCAGGTTGATTCTCCTCAAAGCTTTTTTGTATAAGGTCTAACACTGACTGTTTTAATTGATTTTGAGTCGGTGGCGACACATAAAACACTTGTATGTCAGACGGGAATTGGACTCTATGATCTTCCGCTATGAATAAAGCTGCCACACCATCTTCTTCCAAAACTTCATCAATCTTGGCTCCTATGTGTACATATCTGTCATTCATTGCTGTCTGATAGCTTTCTGATGCCAAGCTAGACACTTTTTGACTAACTAATCCCATGGAAAGACACCGCTGCCAATCTGATAGTTCAAAAAGCAAATCTTGATCTTCTGTCTGCTCCAAATGACCAGAAGAATCGGTGATTTCCTTTACTAATGACGCAGACCTGGGGGAAATTTGTGACAACAATTGCACTCCTGCTTCCCCTTCATCATGAATTAATTCATGAAAAACATGCCGAATAGTACCCAGGGATTTCTCCAAATTTTGTAATTGCTCTCTTATCTGGCCCCAATGAGTGTCGGCAAGTTCTGAAATCTGCTCCTCTAATTGCGGAGGTATGGTAACCAGAGGAACCAAGAATAGTTTCCTTTTTCTATCGAACTGTTGCGCCTCTGCCTTTCCTGTCGAACCTAATGTAGCCATCTAATTTTTCTCCAGCCTGACTGCACAAACCTTATATTCTGGGATTCTAGAGTTTGGGTCCAAGGCAGCATTGGTCAAAAAGTTCGCAGCATGTTCTTGAAGTTTCACGAAAGGAACAAATATTTCACCAGACCTCATTTTGTCTGAATATGACACACGACCTTCAATCATCCCTCTTTTGGATTTAACAGTTATCCACTCTCCATCGGTGACTTGGTATTTTTCACCATCTTCTGGGCTTATCGCTATCAATAGCTCAGAAGCTCTGGCTAGCAGTCCCTCCGCACGTTTCGTGATAGTTCCGCCATGCCAGTGGTACAGAATTCTCCCAGTGTTTAATATCAATGGAAATCTTTCTGTAGGCAGTTCATCCGAGGCAGGTCCTTGGTCAAAACCAACGAATTTCGCCCGCGGACCTCTGGGAAAATCATGTTCATATAGAAACCTTGTACCAGGATGGTCGACGTCCGGACACGGCCATTGAATACCACCATTTTCAAGGCGCTCGTATGTTATTCCTGAGATCATAGGTGTAAGAGCAGACATTTCATCCCATATTTCAGAGGCATTTGAATATTCAAATTGTTCTTCTAATCCCAAATTCATACTAACGGAAAGACGCTGAGCTAAATCACAGATTATTTCCCAATCCGGCCTAGATGAACCAACTGGCCTGACTACCTCCCTTACTCTTTGCACTCTTCTTTCACTATTTGTGAAAGTACCGTCCTTTTCTGCAAAGGAACATGCCGGCAAAACCACATCTGCAATCTGGGCCGTTTCATGAAGAAAAATGTCTTGAACTACCAATAGTTCTAATTTCTTAAAAGACTCCTCTGCATGATTCAAATCAGGCTCACTTAAAAGAGGGTTCTCTCCAGTGATATACATCGCTTTAATACGTCCGTTGTCAATCTCTCGAACCATATCAGTTACTACTAATCCTGATTTATCAGGTAACTTGTTCCCCCCCCAAGCGTTTGAAAATTTTTCAACGGAATCAGCATTTATTGTTTGATAACCTGGAAAGGCATTTGGCAAACATCCAGCGTCCCCACAACCTTGTACATTATTTTGACCTCGCAGAGGAGAGATGCCGGAACCTGGTTTTCCTAGCTGTCCCGTAGAAAAAGCCAAATTTAGCAATCCGTGAGCGTTAGCGGTTCCCATTGTGTGTTGTGTGATACCCATCCCCCAAATAAGACAGGAACCACTAAAAGGAGGTGCGGCATACATATGGGCAGCAGCGACTATATCATCAGCTGCAACTCCGGTTATAGATTCGACATATTCCGGAGTGTATTTACTTACGATATCTGACCAATCTTCATACCCTTCAGTTCGACTTTCTATGAAGTTTTCGTTTGACAAACCCTGATTCAGAATCACATTAGCCATTCCGTTCAACAAGGCAACATCTGTGCCTGGCCTTGGGCGGAGCCAAATATCTGCGTAGTCACACATGTCTATTCTTCGCGGGTTTATAACAATAAGTTTCGCGCCTCGTTCAACTACGGCGCGTCTCATCCTAGAGGCAGCCACAGGATGGTTTGAATTAGCATCAGATCCTATTATTACCAAACAACCTGCTTCTTCATAGTCAACGTATGAATTACTGGTAGCACCACTCCCTAGAGAGGTTAGCATCGCCTCTACAGACGGTGAATGGCATAGCCTTGTACAGTGATCTATGTGATTGCTTTGCATCACTAAACGTGAGAACTTCTGCTGTATGTACCCGTCTTCGTTGGTTGCTTTTGCCGAACACAATGTCGCAAAACTATCGCCGTCGTATCCACTGAGCCTTTCAGTTATCAGGTCCAATGCCTGGTCCCAAGTGGCAGGTTCTAATTTTCCATTTCTCCGTATCAGAGGTTCTGTTAGACGATCCTCATGGTGAACAAATGTATACCCGAATCGCCCTTTCACACAGAGCATTCCCAGACTAGAATCGTTCTCAGGATCATCTAGCATTTCTACTATGGTGTCATCGGCTGATACTTGTGCTTTTATCCCGCAGCCTACGCCGCAATAGGGGCATGTGGTTGTTACAGTCTTGGAAACCTCTGGAGGTTTTGTTTTTGTAGAAATTGCTCCAGTTGGACAAACTGATAGGCATTGACCACAAGTTGTGCAAATTGATTCCAACAAAGGACGATCCATAAAAGTCCCAATTCTCGCATGTTTAGATGAACCCAAAACATCAATGGCTCCAATAAATTGATGCCCGGATTGGCAAGCTTGAGCGCAGCGGCCACAAAGAATACAAGATTCCATTTCAATATTGAAAACCGGGTTACTATCATCTATTTTTTCACGAATCCTGGATTTCCACGTGTCAGCAGTAGCCTCATTAGCATCAATAGTCCTGGACAATTCTCTGAAATCTTCTTTATTTGAATCTACCATTCCAGCGGTAAGTTCCAAGACACCCTTGCGAATAAAATTCAGCTGATCGCCTTTGGTTGAAATCTTCATACCTTCAGAGGCAGGAGTAGAGCAAGAAGCGGGGTAACCACGAATTCCATCGATCTCCACTAGACAAGTACGGCAGGCGCCGATTGCCTTCATGTCTGGATCTTTGCATAACTGAGCAATAGGTGTTCCAGAAATGTTTATTGCATCCAAAACAGAGCTATTCTCTGGCACACTTATTTCTTTGCCATTGATGAAAATTTGCGTCATTTTGCCTCTTCCTTTGACCCCTTCTTCATTTACTGAAAGTATGTGTTATAACTTAGCACTGGATTCCCAGCGGCCTGACCCAAACCGCAAAGAGAGGCTGCATTTATCACTTCAGCGAGACTGCCTAATCCAGTCCAATCGGTCGGAGCTCCTTTGGGGCCAGTCCCCATCATTTCAAGCAACCGCTGAGTTCCTTCCCTACAAGGGGTACATTTACCACAGGATTCATTCGCATTATATTCAGAAAGTTTCCTAACAACCTGAAGTACATCTGTTTCCTTTGATAAAGCTATTACTCCACCGGCACCTAACATGACTGATTTGCCATCTATGAATCCAGGCCCAATAGACAAATTTGCCGCCGCTGAGGATGTTATAACTCCACTCGATGGTCCGCCTATGGCAATGCCAGATAGATCATCTATATTCGAAACATCGCCAAATTTAATAACAAGATCTTGTAGATTCGAACCCATAGGCACTTCGACAACTCCAGGAGTGCTCACTGATCCACTCAGACTAATTATCTTAGTACCAGGTGTATCTATATCTCCGATTTTCCTAAATTCATCTGATCCATTCAGAATGATCCATGGAAGATTACACAAGGTTTCAACATTGTTAATAATTGTAGGCTGCTGGTTCAAACCTGATTCTGTCGGGAAAGGTGGTCTTAGACGAGGTTCTCTTCTTTTCCCCTCTATGGTGTTAAGTAAAGTGGATTCTTCTCCGCAAACATACCCACCAGCTCCTTTCATAATCTCTATTTCAATTGTAAAATCCGTTCCCATTATTTTGGAGCCCAAAAAGCCCTCAGCGCGACAAATATCCAATGCCTTCTGCATTCTATTAAAGGACAGATGAGCTTCTGCGTTGACGTACAATCTGATTGATGTGCACCTTGTAGCATAAGCCGCAATTAACGCTCCTTCTATCAAGCGAAATGGAACACTTTCCATCACATGGCGATCTTTGAACACACCGGGTTCCCCTTCTTCTGCATTGACCACTAAATGCCTTTCCTGCGAATTTACAGACAAGGCGGATCTCCACTTAACAGAAACTGGAAAATAGGCCCCACCTCTACCTTTAAGGCCCGAACCTTCTATAAGATCAACTATCTCTTCAGGCGATTGCTCAAGAGCTCTCCCAAGAGCCGAAAAACCCCTACTCCGAAGATACCCATAGATACCACTTGCACTCATTGTTCCGGCGTTTTCCAAAACAATCCTGGTTTGGGAATCAATATAGTCTCTGACGACTGAATCAGCTGAGTTAACTACAGAAATATCCTCTAGATAGTGTCCAATGTCTTTCTCATAATGAATTTTAGGGGCAACAAAGCAGGCCCCGTCACATCCTGAATAATCAACTGATATATCGTCGGGTAGTCTTTCCTTCAAACTATTGAAGATTCCCTCTGCTCCAACGGCCAAACTACATTGGCTTATTTGAACCAGTACTTCTGAATCATGCTTTTGATGTTTAGATATTATTGAGTCTAGAAATTTTTCAGTATCCACTTTAGCCCTCTATCAATTCCGCTAAGGAATTATCAGGAACCTGTCTGCCATACCATGTGTGACCCACAGATACTGCAGGTGCCACTGAACACATGAATGCACAATCAGTAGTTTTTATTTCAACACCATCTATATTTTTTTCTTTCAAAAATTCAAGTATTTGAATGGCGCCTTTTTCTCTACAGGCCACACCATCGCAAACTATTACTGTTTTATGACTTGGTATAGACAGAGATAACTCTGTGTAGGTTGTTGCGGCTCCATATACTTCACTTGACGGGACCCCCAAATGCCAACCCAAGACTTCTATTCCCCAATCAGGTAGAAATGAAAATGTTTCCTGAAGGTAGTGCAAAGCAGGAAGTAAAGAGGATCTATCGCGGGGAAATTTATCAATTAATTCCCTACGTAGTTCATTCCTGCGTTTTCTTTCCTCACCAGCTGAAGCCATATCGCCGCCGTCTAGGATTTTATGCCCAAACTTACAAGTTTTTCTGGAGGAATAATTCCATCTGAAGTCCAACCTCTTGCATCATAATAATATTCAATCATGTTATCCAATTCAGACTCGCTAATTGAGCTCACCTTTTCACCATTAATTAGAGGATCAGAAAATATCCTCTTTGGTAAATTATCGTGACTCCTATTCCATCCTTCCCTTATGTTAAATTGCTTTTTCAGATTATTTATTCTTTCGCCACATTGGGCAAGCTGGTTTGGGTCAATATCCCATCCAGTTATATTATTCAGTATTTCAGCAGATTCATCATAGAAATCGTCAAATACTCGTCGCACAAACTTACACCAAATCAGCGAATCCATCACCGCACTATAGTCTTCCCCTTCTACGACCATCCTACCTCTTGATGATTGCTCATATCCATTGGAATCTGAAGAGAAATCATATTCATATGCTGACGACCTATTGTGGCATGCCCCTCTCGTACTAACAGCCAATGCCAGAGCCATCGTATGAAGTGACCTTGGTTCATATCCCGGCATCTCTAGCCCTTTAACATGCATTGCAAACTCATCGCTTCCAAGTCCAATTTCTTCACTTACTCTAGCGCTACCTTCCGCCAATATATCCCCAATTCCTGACCTTTCGGCAATTGATGTCAATAATTGAGCAAAAAAATCTTCTTCATTATCGTATTTGGGTAAAAGTTTTAACCATGACTCAGGTATCAATCCTTTTTGCATACATTCCATAAACCAGGCACATGTAGATCCAGCACTGATGGTATCCATACCAGCCTCGTCACAAAATTTGCTGCTTTTGAGAATAGTCTCCCTATCGGATATGCCGACAAGAGGACCCATAGCAAAGAGCGATTGATATTCCAACCTGACCTTTTTTGAACCACTGTTTGGAATGGTTACCAACTTTTCGCACCCAATAGTGCAGTTAGCGCAATGAGAAGTTGATACTTTTTCCTCTGCGTGTATAGCCTCTCCGGAAATATTTTGAAAATCTGTATTTGACTGATTTCTAAAATTCCCAGTTGGAAGTATTTTCAATCGTTCAAACACGGATAGATTTGCCATTGTTCCCAGGGTTCTATATTTCTCAGTGGCCGCACCTAAACTTTTATGATTCAGGTCTATCCTAATATTTGAGAGAGCTTTTTCATCAAAGGAAGGTACCTTTGTATGTCCTTTGAAAGAAATAGCCTTTATTTTTTTCGAACCCATAACCGCGCCGTTACCTGTACGCCCAGCCTGCCTACCTCCATCATTGCTGATACTAGCAAACCTAACCAGATTCTCTCCAGCAGGACCTATACAAGCAGTGTCATAACCCCTGCCTAATGTATCCGTTAAACTTCTTTCTGTAACTGAGGTAGTGGTACCAAGGAGATTGGAACCATCATTGAATTTAACACCAGTTTTATCCACCACAAGAGAAACCCATTCTTTCGATGCCCCTGTAATTACCACAGCATCTGCTCCCACCCCTTTAATAGACAGAGCTATTGAACTCGAAGATAAAGAATCCCCGATAAATCCTGTTTGAGGCGATTTGGAAACAACTGCAAATTTAGATGTGGTGGTAAGCCTACTTCCTACTAGGGGACTAGCACAAAATATTAGAGGATTGGCATGCGAGAGAGGGTCCACACCAGTGGGACAATGTTTATAAAGCAGATAGGCCCCAAGACCACTCCCTCCAATGAAATTTCTTACGACATCTTCTGCCAAATCTTCCCATTCCCATGACTTAGAAGAAACATCTATTATCAATACCTTATTGTTGTAGCCAAACAACTTACCCTCCGGCCTGGCTCGGCAGTATTAGTATTGAGTCACCGTCAGCCAATTCAATCTGGGCTGCATCCTTAAATCCTACCCCGTTTAGATTCAATGCATAACTCGACAAAAGACTTTTGGTACTGGAATCCAATACTTTCCCGTCTAGCATTGGAAACCGTTGTCCCAGTTCTTGTATAACATCGCTAATATCTACCTCTGACTTTGAAAACCATAAGTTAATTAACTTCTGACCCGTTATAACTCGGCTGTTCCCAAAGAGCTCCACAGTCAAATTAATCGCCATAAGTATTTTTGTCCATACGTATCGCTAAATCTAAGTCTTCGGCAGTATTAACATTAAAAAAGCTGTATTTGGAACCTTCTATTTTGAGAATTTCATCTTGCGATATTTCGCATACATTAACATTGTTGAAATACCCATCCATTTTAAGTTGGCCATCTTTCAAACGACCATCTATGTGCTCAAGACAAGATTTACTGTAAAGTGCGTGCGTCGTCTGCAGCCTTCCTTCAAATCTAGGTATAACAACATCCAAGTCTTCGTTTGAAATTTTTGTAACCATAAACTCAAATAACCTTGCCGATAAAAACGGCATATCGCAGGCAACAAGAAGAGCCCAACGGGTAGGGGATTGTTCCAAACCTGAATACAATCCACCTAAAGAACCCGAATTATCGTAAGAATCAACCACATAATTTATTTGGCTGTCTAAGTTTAATTCTTCGATTCGTTCCCATCGATCAACCACGACGGTCTGGGATGTTGAGATTGTTCTGAGGGTGTCTATTACCCTGTCAATGATTCTTCGCCCGCCAATCACTTCTTGGGCCTTGTCTCGACCTAATCGCCTGCTCTTACCGCCAGCTAATAGAATTCCTGTTAGTTCACTCATCTCTAATTATATCAACCTACTATGGCTGCAACATTTCCCATCAGAGAAACATCATACCCTCCAAGGGCGTCTATTTGTTCTCTTAAATTTTCGCTCAATAGACTTTCCAGAAGTATGTCTACATTTTCCATGGAACCTATAAATTTAGATGGCACCGCTATTTGATACCGTTCATTTTCCAAAGGTATGAATTCGAGATCACTAGCCAGTGCGGCCGCCATAATTCCCATCCCGGCATCCACAAATCCCGAAGACACTGCGGCGGCAACATTCCAATGGGTGTATTCCTCGTTATCGTATCCAATTATGTTTTCGGAATCTATCCCTGACTGTTTAAGCAAGAAATCAAATAAGACTCGAGTTCCCGAACCTCTTTGTCTATTCAAAAATTTCGTACCATTCCCCAACAAATCTTTTACTTCCTTTATGCCCTTAGGATTCCCTTTTTGAACCATTATCCCTTGAGTACGACCCACAAAATCATAAATATGTACCTTTTCATTTGTAATATGACGCTTAATAGCGGACACGTTGTATTCTCCAGTGTCTTCGTCAAGTAGATGAGTTCCCGCCATGTGAGCGAACCCTTTGGATAACGACAAAAGACCACCAACGCTTCCAACACTTGATGAAATAAGCCTTATTCCATTTTGCAGTGATGTTAGTTCACTAGCTAATATATCCAAAGCTATGTCGTGACTTCCCGATATCAAGAGGGTATTTGTCACCTCAGAACGTTGTCTGTTCAAAAACACTCTTACCTTCGCCCCTTCTTCCAAACCTTCTGAAGAAGCCGGTATTGAAATAACCCCGTCAGATTTAGCAATCGACAGTGTCATGGCCGCGCCACGGGTTGTTGGGTTTGCTATGTATGACCCATCAACTGAACCGACCACTACCCTCAAAAATTCTTCCTCACCCAGGGGTGAGGAAATCTTCTTGCCCATAACTGATTCCAATGTATCAGAAACAATTTGGTTGGAGGATAAAAAGTTTAAAATCATTGGTTTCAAAAACAGTTCAGCAGTTACAAGTGCTGAAGAAGGGTATCCCGGCATTCCCATTACAGGTTTACCGGAAACTGAACCCAATATCACCGGGTGACCAGGACGAATAGCAACGCCATGTACTACCACTTCACCTACTTTATTTATAACAGAGGAAGTAAAATCCTCGGAACCAGCAGAGGAGCCTGCAATCACGACCAAAATATCGCAATTGTTTAAAACTTCCAATACAGCTTTTTCTAAAAGAACTGGGTCATCTGGAACGGGATCTATCACAAATGCTTCACCTCCCCAATCTGCAACCAATGCGGACATAAAAACAGAATTAAATTCAATTATTTGGCCAGCTTTAGGGGTCTGGCCTATTTTTACTAATTCTGTACCAGTCGGAATAAAACAAATCTTTGGATGCGAGATCACCTCAACTTCTGACAATCCTGAAGCTCCTAAGCAAGCCAAATCCAGCGACCTGATGACAGCTCCTTTTTGAATCAATAATTCAGGAGCTGCAATATCCTCCGCGATTTTCCTAACATGCTGGTAAGGAGCAACTGGACTACGAATAACCACTTCATTACCAGTTGATCTCTCCAAGTCTTCTATCATAATTACAGAATCAAATCCGTCCGGAATCGGGTCACCTGTGTCTACCCACACAAAATCCGATCCTTCGTACAATGTAATTGGTCTTGTTTCAGTGGCTCCAATAGAAGAACCATACTTGATTGCAATCCCGTCCATTGCAGAAGTTGTAACATGAGGGGAGGATATTTTTGCGAAGACAGATTCACTTGAAACCCTGCCCACTGAATCGTTTATCGCGACCCTTTCAGTGGTCCTAGCGTCCGTAAATTTAATTTCGTTCAGATGATTGTTGTACTTATCTTGAGCCGCCTGAAGAGGGATATCCTTCAGAAAATAATTTCTTTCGAAGTCATCTTGAACCATTACTAACCTTTGAAATTAATCTAAATTTATCTCTATAGTAGTGCCTTGATAAATGCCCGATGAATCCGCATCTATCTCAACATATCCATCTGAGGACAAAAGAGTGGAAATTAAATTGGATTTACCATGAACCGGAACAGCCCTAACAGTACCTTGATCGTACCTCAAACGTACTCTGACGTAATCTGTTCGTCCACTACTAGACGGCAAGTCAGTGTCAACTACGGCTTCTATGACCTTATCAAGAGGAGTTTCTTTTGCACCAGAAATCAACCTTATCAGCGGGTCTACAACAGCCCTAAATATCGTGATCGCAGAAACAGGATTGCCTGGTAACCCAATTATTGGCTTGCCATCAGACATTCCAAGTATGGTTGGCTTACCAGGTTTGACAGATAATCCATGAACTAAAACCCCAGGATTCCCCATATCATTAATCACTTTTGCTGTCAGGTCTCTAGAGCTGACAGAGCTACCAGCAGTGAAAATAACCATATCCGATATTTGAGCAGCTTTGTTAGCAACTTCAAATAACTTGTCATATTCATCAGGGATTCTTGGAAAACTAGTAGCTGAGGCTCCCAAGTTCTCTACCAAAGCTCCAATGCTGTAAAGATTCACATCTCTAATCTTCCCACCGGCTAACTGAGTTCCCGGTTCAACTAATTCATCACCCGAAGAAATTACAGCGATATTTGGCCTTCTGTACACATTAACTGTGGTAGTTCCTAAGGACATTAAAGCTCCGAGTTCCGCATGTTTAATCAGGTGTCCTTCGGCAACAACTGGGTCTCCTTTTCGAAAATCTTCCCCTGCAACTATAACGTTTTCGCCGGCGGCCACTGGCCTATAGACTTCTAGTAATCCACTGGGCGAGATTTTGGTATGCTCAACCATAACTACTGCGTCAGCATTGCTTGCCAGCATGCCTCCTGTATAAGCGATAGCTGCCTCTCCTGGAGATAAAGTTAGCTCCGGCGCACTACCCATAGGTACTTCTCCAGCCAATTCAAGATAGGCCGGTAGGGCGTCAGATGCGCCATAAGTGTCAGATGCTTTTACTGAATATCCATCCATAGAAGATCTGTCAAATGATGGGGATTCTTCTTGGCTAAATATTTGAACCGAAAGAATTCGACCAAATGAATCCTCTGTATTTATTACTTCATGCCCCACCACTGACAAATTTTTGGACATCAAATCTATCGCCTCAGGCGGGGAAATCACGTTGAAGAAATCGGCCATGAAAACCTCTTCTATCGCAAGCTATCGAGCAAAATTTATCTACTTACTATAACCCGATAATATTACCCAAATCATCTACATCCAGAGATCTCGGTACACCAGGCAGGCCAGGCATGGTCATTATGCTACCAGCAATCGGGTATATAAACCCCGCACCCACAGATGCCCTGGCATCGGACACCCTGAATTCATAATTTGATGGAAGTCCTTTTAATGACCTATTGTGAGATAACGACAGATGAGTCTTAGCCATACATATGGGGAGCCCCCCCCATCCATTTTGTTCAAACTGACGCAGAGCGCGTCTTGCAACAGGAGTGTAGTTGACACCTTCAGCGTTATACACCTTAGTGGCCAAAGATGAGATCTTATCTTCCAAGGAATCTGACAATTCGTACATATAGGAAATTGATTCGGGTGAGTTTTCTGCAGCCTTTACTACGGCTTCAGCTAGATCAATTCCTCCTTCACCACCATCTTCAAAAACTTTCGATATAACGGCATGTTCCGCACCTGCTTCCAAAGACATCGATTTTACGAGTTCGGTTTCTTCGGTAGCGTCGGAAGGGAAACTATTTACAGCAACCACCACCGGCAAATTAAAACTTTTTATAACCCTGATCAAGTGCCTTAAATTTGACATGCCTTCAGCCAAAGCCTCTTTATTCGGTTCTTCCAAATTTCTCAAAGAAACTCCACCATGAGACTTAAGGGCCCTGACAGAGGCCACAATGACTGCAGCATCAGGCTCAAGATTATTCAACCTAGCTTTGATATGCATGAACTTTTCAAACCCCAGATCAGCTCCAAAACCAGCTTCGGTCAAAACGTAATCTGCGTATCCCAAAGCCAATTGATCTGAAACCACCGAACAACATCCATGGGCTATATTCCCGAAGGGTCCAGTATGCACAAAAACAGGTTGACCTTCTGTTGTCTGAACAATGTTTGGCTGAATTGCATATCTCAGAAGAGACATCATGGATCCCACTGCATTTATTTCTTCCGCCTGCACAGGGGTACCATCGTCTTTATACCCAACAACAATTTTGCCTAACCTAGCTCTTAAATCTTCCAAATTTGAAGATAACGCCAATATTGCCATCACTTCAGAAGCTGTAACAATATCAAACCCAGTCTCCCTGAGAGGTGCATTAGCCTTACCTCCAAGTCCTGTCAAGACACTTCTAAGAGATCTTTCCTCGACGTCCGTGACCCTTCTGATCGTTACTCCTTGGGGGGAGAATCCATTGATTTTACCCCTCTGGGCAACATTATCGGTTAAAGCTACAAGTAAGTTATGAGCAGAACCTACAGCATGAGCATCACCCGTAAAATGGATGTTGACCTCATCTTCCGGTTCAACCTTAGAGGCCCCTCCACCTGTACCTCCTCCCTTTATTCCAAATATTGGGCCCAAGGAAGGTTCTCTTAGAGTTGCAACAACGTTTTTACCTAACTTGCCCATGCCCTGTGCTAAGCCTACAACTGTCGTCGTTTTGCCTTCCCCAGCCGGGGTGGGAGTAATTCCAGTAACAACAATCATTTTCCCTGTGCGTTCTTTTCTAATCCCTGACAAAGATATTTTTGCTTTGTAGGAACCGTATGGAATCAAATCACTGGAGGAAAGTCCAAGTTCGGTGGCAACAGTTTCTATTAATTTCATCCTTCAACCTTGAAACGTTATTTAACATTTTTTACGACTAGTAAGGATATCATCAAACATCCCTTTTTATCGTCTATTGGTATCTCCTGACATTGGGGTACCTAAAAGTTACCCATAGAGTAAAGAGAATCAGTAACCCTGCCAAAACAGCAATCGACCCTTGACCTCCTAACCAATCTGCCATCAGGCCCGCCGGCAAAACGCCAAGAGGCATCAGGCCCCAATTCAGCATATAAATGCTCATTACTCTTCCGCGATATTGCTCCTCTGCCTCTTCCATTATTAAAGCCATGTTAATAGAGCGGCGGCCTGCATCCCCAAGGCCTAGAGGAAGCATTATTAGGGCAGCAAATATGTATATAGGCACGGCCGCTATCAATAGAAGACTAAATCCTGACAAATATGAGCTAATCAACAGAACCCTTCCACGTAATCGGTTACCTAAGGACGCTATATAAATAGACCCAATTAAAGCCCCAAGCCCCATAACGGATACCAATAGCCCCATAGAATCCGCTTTCAATCCATATATATCCACTATGAAAATTGGCATTATAAATCGAAATGGCTGGGCCAAAATCGTTGTAGATAGAGCGATGGCAAGAAGGATCAAAATGAAAGAATTACTACGAACATATTTCAATCCCTCCAGCATATCCTTAATCAGAACGGAGGGGCGATTGGAATCAGATTTAGACCCATTCTTTTGAGTCACACTAATTCCTTTATTCTTTATCAGCATAGTGAATATAATGGAGGCAAAGTTGAGTACTGTAATCAGCAAATAAACTTTGCCAGGACCAATGAATTCGTAAAGTAACCCAGCAGCGGTAGGTGCGGCTAAAGTGCTGACACTCATCGCGGCAGCATTGAGAGCCACAGCATTTGACACCAATTTCTGTCCTACCATCTGCGGTATCAGCGCCTGACGGGCCGGCATCATAAAGGCAAACACTGCACCTTGGACAATCGATGCTATAAGCAGATGAACCCAAGTGACGGTCTCACTTAAAATTAATACCGCGACTACAAGCGATACACAGCCTGCCAACAATTGTCCGCTTTGAATTATCCTTTTTTTGTTAAGCCTGTCAGCGATAACTCCACCAAACAAAGCCAATGTCAGCATAGGAATTGCTGATCCCGCATTGACTATTCCAAGAATAGCCCCTGAACTCTCAAGTTCATATACGAAATAACTCCGAACAAGCATCTGCATGTTCATACCGAACATGAGAGTCAGCATTCCTATCCATAAAAAGAAAAAATCGCGATTCTTTAAAGACTGATAAGTCTCTGAAAAACTCACTATATGGCTTGGAGCAAAGATGAATTAATTAGCACAAGACAACCCGACTTTTTCCCTAGTCTTTCTCCTGGAATGATTTAAAGGGGGCCCGAACCACGGTAGACTCTCATTCAAAAAGAAAGGTCACCGCAGGTGTTCAGTCCGGACCCGTTTTACTCGTTTACAGAATTCATGCACCTAAAAACTTCAGCACAACGCCACAAATTCTATCATTTGTCTTTACGCCAATTTCTGAACGCCTCTACTCCCGAAAAAGCTGCTGAAGATAGGAGAGCGTAATCAGGACCATAGCTCAGAAATTGTATGCCTTGATCAAGTCTTGTTTGCACATCTCCTGGGCTAGAAGCACCCGCTCCCGCCACTACTTCAAACCGGGTGGAAACTTCAAGCATTTTATCCAATATTCGATCTATTTCCGGATGGGGTAATAAAAGAGGATCCAACCCAAGAGATAGACACATATCCCAAGGCCCCAGAAATAAAACGTCAATTCCAGGAACTGCTGCTATTTCTTCTAGATTTTCAACAGCTTCTACAGTCTCAATGATTAACACTACAAGAATATTATCGTTGGCATTTCTTAAATAATCCTCGTTATCAAATGTATATTTGGAAGCTCTCAACGGACCCCAGCTACGCTTTCCATATGGAGGAAATTTGGTTGCTGAAACAATTTGAGCAGCTTCTTCAGCAGTTTTTACTGCAGGAACCACAATCCCTAGTGCTCCGATGTCCAAAGCCTTTTGTATGTAAACTTGTCTAAGAGAAGGAATCCGAACAATCGGGACAGCATCGGTATTTCCAACAGCCATAAGCATATGCTCAATTTCTGCAGAATCAATTCCGTTGTGTTCAGATTCAATGACAACAAAATTGAAACCAGCATTACCCATAAGTTCAGCCACATTCGCACTCTGGAGCCCTATGAAAGGCCCTATAGCCGGTTTACCTGATAACAAGTCATTTCTAACGTCATTTATTCTCATATCCTTCCACCTTTCTTCCAACTTTTAGCTACGCTCAACCAGTTTATTTGATTGTATGTCACCGGGACTACAATATCTTGGCCCAATACGGGATTATAATATTTCATGTACTTACAAAATATTAAGGTCAGTAACAGAAAATGAGTAATTCATTTGGAAAGGCGTTCAAAATAACCACTTGGGGAGAATCACACGGTGACGCAGTAGGAGTGGTAATAGACGGCTGTCCACCAGGACTGCCGATAACTCTAGAAGACATTCAGAAAGAACTTGACCGACGAAAACCTGGACAAAGCGAAATATCCACCCAACGCAAAGAGGGAGATAAAGCTGAAATTTTATCCGGAGTGTTTGAAGGCGTATCTCTAGGCACCCCTATATCAATTTCTGTGTGGAATAGTGATGCTAGAGGCAAAGATTACGAACACATGAAAAGTGTCTACCGGCCGTCCCACGCTGATTACACATATCAAGCCAAATACGGTGTCCGAAATTGGAAAGGTGGTGGCAGAGCATCTGCTAGAGAAACTATAGGAAGAGTGGCTGCAGGAGCGATAGCAAAAAAATTCCTCTTTAAAGAATATGGCACTGAGATTTTTGCGTTTGTCAAAAGAATAAGTGACATAGAATCAAACGTAAATCATAAGGATGTAACTGCCGAGACAATCGAAAGCAATATTGCTAGATGCCCTGATAAAGATGCTGCTGCCGCCATGATAGAAGCTGTCAAAACCGCTAGGAAAAACGGTGATTCCCTAGGAGGGGTAGTAGAAGCGTTTGCGACCAACGTCCCAGTAGGTATTGGAGAGCCAGTCTTTGATAAATTGGATGCAGAACTAGCAAAGGCAATGCTGTCCTTGCCAGCCTGTAAAGGGTTTGAAATCGGGTCTGGTTTCGATGGGACTTACTCAACAGGTTCTCAACATAACGATTCCTTCTACATGTCAGAAGGCACAGTACGCACAAAAACCAACAATTCTGGCGGTATCCAAGGTGGAATCAGCAACGGGGAATCTATTGTCTTGCGAGCAGGGTTTAAACCAACTGCCACTATAATGAGTTCTCAAGATACAGTGGACGTTTTTGGGAATGATGTGGAATTACAGGGTAGGGGTAGACACGACCCATGTGTACTACCGAGAGCCGTTCCAATAGTTGAATCTATGTTTGCACTTGTACTTTGTGACCACGCCATCCGACATCGTGGTCAAACAGGAAAATAAGGCTAGGGAGCTTTTACCCCCTAGCTCTTAAGAAGGAAGTTTTAAACCACAGGGGAAGTACCGCCATCGACGTTGACCGCAGTCCCGGTGATGTAGCTGGCCTTAGCAGATGCCAAGAAACAAATCAGATCTCCAGCCTCGTGAGCCTCACCAATGCGACCCATTGGAACATTCTTACCAACCACTTTCCAATGATCTTCCAAGCTATAGCTCGAATCTTTTGCGTTCGCAGCTTCCCATCTTGTCCGATGCTGACCAGATTTCAGGACACCCACGCAAACAGTGTTTACTCTAATATTGTCTTTTGCAAATTCACCTGCCCAGGATTTTGTGAGCGAAATACCTGCTGCCCTAGACAGTGAGGTAGGCTGACTTCCAGGGTTAGCGGCCTTTCCGCCAGGAGTTGTGGTATTTACTATTGCTCCAGCTCCAGATTTTTTCAAATGGGGAAGAGCAGCTCGTGCGCAATAAACAGCCCCATACACTTTTATACCAAAATCAACTTTTAAATCTTCGTCCGTCATTTTTTCCAGTGTTGTACTAGATGAAGTTCCCGCATTATTTACTAAGATATCCAGTTTTCCGTATTCAGAGACAACCTTTTCAACCATAGCTTTTACATCCGATTCAACGGACACGTCTGCGGCAACACCTATTGCCTCACCACCAGAAGCCTTTTTGATTTCTGCCACTGCGTCATCCAGCTTTGATTGAGTTCGACCCACTATGGCAACTTTGGCCCCTTCTGAAGCCATCGAAATAGCTGCAGCTTTGCCAATACCGTCACTTCCACCAGTGACTATAGCTACCTTTCCTTCTAACCCTAGATCCATATTAATTCTCCTTATTTTTATTTACTTTTTGTATAAGTTTCGTCCAAAAGGTCAGTGACATACTTAACCTCGACATTTATCCCTGCGGCTTTTATACCATTGTCTAACTGCATGAAACAGCCAGGATTAGCTGTAGCAATAATATCGGCACCCGAGTCAACCAGGTTTCTAATCTTTTCAGCCAAAACAGCCTCTGACATTTCGGGCTCAGTGATCATATATGTTCCTCCTGCGCCACAACAAATATTGGACCCCTTTAATTCGCAAAAATCGATCCCATCAATCGATTTTATTAAATTCCGCGGAGCGTCTTTCACTTTTTGTACGTTGGCGAGATGACAAGAATCTTGATAGGTGACTGTCTTTGGGATACTAGTTTCACCTGGTTGCAATTTAGCCTGGTCCAAATATTCGTTGATATCGACTACTCTTTTACTAAAATCAACTGCTTTGCTCGCATAGTCAGGGTCATCAGACAAAAGATGTCCATATTCCCTCATTCTGGCCCCACACCCTGCAGAGTTCACAATTATAGGTTCAGTACCGCTTCCTTTCGAAAATGCTTCAATATTTGCCCGGGCCAATTCTTTGGCTTTTCCTAAGTCCCCAACATGTGAATTTATTGCACCACAGCAACCTTGATTCAGTGGCACCTCCACATCTTTGTTGGCCTTATTCAACGTTCGCACTGCAGCCCTCATTTGGTTACCCTGGGTTAGAGGCATCACGCACCCTGAGAGCATTTGAATTGTTTCTGTACCTTCAACATCCGCTGTATATAATTGACCTTCAGCTCGAAAAAATTTCCCATTTACCGCTGGTGTCATTTTCTCCAAGCGCTCAAACCTTTTGGAAATTAGTTTCAATATCTTGGTCTTCCTTACCACTTTTTGTAGTCCGCTCTTTACATATAAATTCATCATAGAAACTACAATCGCTAGATTTCGCTGATTAGGTATTAAATGACGAAGGGAAATTTCATAAGCTAGCCGTGGAATAAATCCGATTTTTCTATGGTCCCTTATTTGATCCATTGTAGACTCAATCAAATTGCCATATGGAACCCCAGATGGACACACATCCTCACAAGCTCTACATTGGATACAAAGATCCCAATGCCTCATCACTTGATCAGATATTTCCAATCTGCCTTCGTTAACTGCCTTCATCAAGGCGATTCTGCCTCTTGGTGATTCAGTTTCCAAGCCTGTAGTTAAGTAGGTTGGGCAAGCCTGTAGGCAGAATCCACAATGAACACATTTGTACAATTCTGATTCATTCAACCATGGCAGTTTTAATATTTCCTGGGCTTCAACCATATTCAATGTTCTCTACTCACTGTCCGTTATGTACCTTCCTCTGTTCAACTTCCTAGTGGGATCATAAGTCCTTCTCAAAGATTTCATTAAGTCTAGGGATCCTCTATTTATCGGGCCCCACATGTTAAATCCATTTTTTAATTCAGTAGGAAGCTGTTCATAATTTAGATGAGAGTTATTTTCTAAAACTATTCTATGAATTTCACTCATAATTACCTCCACGTCAACTTTCGCTGAATTAGAAACCCCATCAAAATAGAATTCCATTGTCCCGAATCCAGGCTGAACAGAAAGTGCAACCTTTAGTTCTATTTTCTGCAAATACTCGCTTATGTGCGCCAAGAGACCACGTAATCTAGTAGGAGTAGAAAATACTCTGCCCAAAATAGATGTGTTTATGTTGTAACCTCTGAAATCCCTGAGCTTTTCCCACAGGACATCTGAAGAGTCCTCCTCAAAAAATTCGGTATGAGCGTACTGGTAGTTGTTAGCAATTTGGGACAAAATTTCCTTCTGGCGCAAAAAAGCCATTTGCCTCCCACCGATCCTTACTAAAACCAAGTAAAGTGATGCTGGGAATTTAAGGTCTAACTCTTTAGTTACCTCTGAATTAATTCCAGCAAGGGCTAAAGGCATAACATGACTCCTAAAGACTTCTTCAGAAAAGTTATGCAAATCATTCTCTGTTTGAAACCCCAATATAAAGGTACCTTGCCGGCGGGGTAGGGGGGTCAACTTGAATGATATTTCAGATATAACCCCTAGAGTCCCATATCCTCCGATGTGCAACCTAGCCATATCGTATCCTGAGACATTTTTTACCACTGGGCCTCCACTTTTAGTAATTGTCCCAGAAGGTAATACAACCTCCATGCCAATTACCATGTCTCTCATGTGAGCCAACTGCCACCGCATATATCCTGGAGCATTAGAGGCCAAAATTCCGCCTATAGTTGCCTGCTCAGGAAAAGCCGCATCGATTGCCAAAAACTGGCCTTGCTCCTTAAGAACGTCCTGTAAACTTTTCAAAGTGGCGCCAGCTTGGGCTACACAGGTCAAATCCGCCGAATTATGGGCCACTAACTGGTTCATACCAGATAAATCCAAAGCGTAGTCATATTTTGGTATCTTTGCGCCTATTTGAAGTCTTGTTGCACCTCCTATTGGTACAACAACTTTGTCGGAATCAAGTACGTCAGACAATGCGATGGAAAGCTCATCACGATTTTTAGGATGAATAGCCCCTTCTGAAGGTTGAACCCCGTCTACTATATGTTTCGTTTTCATTTTAGGCTGTCTACTTGAGCTTTATATGTATGCACCAGGACCAACCCTTGCAATTGCCCTTGCCTGAGAAATGTCTCCGCAACCTGCCCCCGTAGGAAAAACCTTACCTGGGTTGAGCAAATCCTCAGTTTCAAATGCAATTTTGAGAAGGGACATAGTAGCCATGTCCTCGTCAGTAAACATTAAAGGCATTTGATCCTGTTTCTCGAGGCCTATACCGTGTTCTCCTGAAAGGACCCCGCCTGACTCCACACAAATCCTCAAAATCTCAGCCCCGATCGCCAATATGTTTTCAACATCACCTGGTTTTCGTTCATCAAACAATATTGAAGGATGCAGATTTCCGTCACCAGCATGCAACAAATTAGCTATTGGATAACCGCTTCTTTCAGATAATTCATTTATTTGCTTCAAAACATCCACTAGTTTTGTTCTTGGTATCGTTCCGTCAACTAAGTAGTAGTTTGGAGCCAATCTCCCGAGAGCGCCTAACACACCTTTACGACCTGACCACAACTTCTCTCTTTCCATGGCATCATCAGCTACTCTTATCTCCAGAGGGCCAAATTCGCGGCATATCGCTTCTATCTCGTCGGATTCCTCTTCAACAGATTCAAACAACCCGTCTAATTCAACTAGCAAGACCGCTCCTGCTCCTTCAGGATAGCCAGCACCAACGGCCTCTTCAGCTGCTTTAATACAAAAATGATCCATCATTTCTAGGGCCGCTGGAACCATACCGGCCCCTATTATTCCTGTCACCGCAGCACTAGCATCCTCAATCGTTTCAAAGGCCATTAACATGGTTTTCACATGCTCAGGAGATCTAAGCAAACGTACCGATATTTTCGTTACTATGGCCAATGTGCCCTCTGAACCAATAGTTATGCCTCTAAGATCATATCCAATGCCGTCTCTCTCATTTTCACCGAACCAAGTAACAGAACCATCAGCTAGTACAACTTCCATTCCCAGCACATGATTTGTGGTAACGCCGTATGCCAAACAATGAGGGCCACCTGAGTTTTCAGCTATATTTCCACCTATAGTGCAGGCCCGCTGGCTTGATGGATCAGGGGCATAATATAGACCTTGAGGCCCAACATGCGTCGATAAATCTAGATTTACTACTCCAGGTTCCACAATGGCATACCTGTCATCCGCGTTGACTTCCAATATCTTGTTCATCCTAGCCATGGATATAACAATGCCGCCGTGTTCAGCGATTGCTCCTCCGCTCAGGCCAGTACCTGCTCCCCGAGCGACCACAGGAATTGAGTGTGACCTCGCCAGCTTCAACACACTAGATATTTCGGTCGCGGACTGAGGTAAAACTATGACTACTGGATTACCTCGGTCTATTGAACCGTCGTATTCATAAACTAAAAGATCCGCCTTATCATCCAATACATAATCGCTGCCAACTATGTTTTTTAACTCTGGAACAAGGTTTTTTATTTCCAGTAACTCTGACTGACTCATATCCCCACTCTCTTTAATCCAGATTCAATATCTCCTAAAGATTGCAGAAATAGGGTATCGTAAACCTGCTGCAAAGTGAAAATGCAAAAACGGAAATTGAGGCATAGCAGACGTAATATGAAAGCACCCGAAATGAAAGCAACGATGGTATCAGGCACTCCTGTAATAGGAATATCCTTAATGTTCAGCTCACCACAGTTGGTTGAAATGGTTGCCGAATTGGGCTTTGACTGGATATTGTTTGACTGCGAGCATGGCTCGATTGATCTTTCAAATCTTGAAGTCATGGCGATAGCTGCGAAGGCAGCAGGAATAACTTGCATCGCGAGACCTCCTTCAAATAGTCCAATTGACATCATGCAAGTAATGGATAGAGGCGTGGATGGGGTCCAAGTCCCACATATAAAGTCAAAAGAGGAGGCAGAGGCTGCGGTAGCCTCTGTGAAATTCCATCCTTTGGGGAATAGAGGGTTAGCAATGGGAACTCGCCCATCAAATTACGGTATCGGTACAAACCTTGATGAATATTCGAAAATTTCTAACAGCCAGTCGATAGTGGTACTGCAGATTGAAGACCAAGAAGCCATTGAGAATTTGGATGAAATTTTGTCTGCAGAAAATGTCGATGTTTTCTTTGTCGGCCCATCTGATTTGTCTCAGTCACTAGGTTATCCTGGAAAAGCAAACGAACCTCCTGTGAGTACAGCAATATCACAAATTTTCAGATCTATAATCACCAAGGGGCTAACTCCAGGAACCGCTAGTTCCGAAAAACATATGGTAAAGGCAAAATCTGAAGGGTGTGTTTACCTATATACCCATATGAATAATCTTCTAAATTTTGGCGCAGAAAGTTATTTATAATGAGTGACTAGACATGAGCAGAGAAAATTTTTTAAATAGAATAAAAAAGGCTTTATACCCGGATCATGAAACTAAAGACAGCTGTATCGGAGAACTGGTAATCGATAACGACCTCGACGGTTTGATGGATAGAACAGTTTCTATTCAGGAGCAGGCAACTGCGAACTGGGAGGAGTTATTTGATACGCTGATAACTTCTTCAGAAGCAGCTGGTTGGAAAGTATTTAGATGCGCTACCTATGAAGATGCCTCCGATTACATCGCCTCATTAGCGTTTGAGAGAAATTCAAATCATATTGTCATTTCAGATCAAGAATGCACCGAAAATCTAGGGCTGGAAAAAGTTAATTTGCCAGACGAAAGTGAGATAACTGTCATTACACCGGATGGAGATCCAGCCTTTAACAGAACCCGAGCTATAGAGGCTGACATAGGTGTTACTGGGGTTAATTACGCCATTGCGGAAACTGGCACTTGCGTTGTATCTGCCAGCAGTGAAGTGGGTAGACTGGTAAGTCTAGCTCCTCCCTTGTATGTGGCCGTCGTAAAAAAGGGTCAGGTACTTCCGTCTTTGGATGAATTATTTACCATGCAAAGAAAGAACTTTTTGGACGGAAATCAGGATTCCTACACCAGTTTAATTTCTGGTCCAAGTAGATCCGCAGATATCGAATATACGCTGGTTACAGGAGTTCACGGGCCAGGGGAGGTCCATTTGCTTCTTGTGGAGGAAGATTAATCTACCTCATATCCATTCCGACTGATATAAATCTAAGACTCTCCTCGATAGAATTAGATATTAATTCAGAGGCTCTCTCCGATGATTCTTCCAAGGAGATAGGTCCATCGACTATGGATGTAGCAGCCCGAATACCGTGATCATGAACCACGGTAAAATTTTGTCCGAGTAATCCAGCAATAGCAATCGTTGGGATATTAAATTCACCAGCAATCCTAGCAACACCTATAGGGGCTTTGTTATATACCGTTTGGAAATCCATGCCTCCTTCCCCTGTGATGACAAGGTCCACATCCGAGAGTTTTTCTCTGAGCTGGACTGTTTCCAACACTATATCCACTCCAGCCTTTAATTCTGCTCCCATAAATGCGAGCATGCCAGCACCCAGTCCTCCTGCAGCACCAGCACCAGAAATTTCTGAAACATTTTTTCCTATATCTTTCTTTACTATTTCCGCAAAATTTAAAAGAGCATTATCTAATTGAGCTACCATCTCTGGGGTAGCACCTTTTTGCGGTCCATATACAGCCGAAGCCCCTTCATCCCCTGTGAGGGGATTACTTACATCGCAAGCTACCATAAATTGGGAATTTTCTATCCTGGTATCCATTTTTGAAATATCGATGGATCTTAAATCAGCCAGGGCTGCCCCTCCAAAAGGAATGGATTTTCCTTCAGCATTGAGTAATGTAGCCCCCAAGGCTTGAGCCATACCTGCACCAGCATCGTTTGTCGCACTGCCACCAATACCAACTATAAATTTGCGGAATCCCTGGTTGAGCGCTTCAAGAATAGCTTGCCCCAACCCGAAGGTCGATGAATTCAGCGGATCCCTTTCGTCAAGACTTAACAGGGCCAGACCTGATGTGCGGGCCATCTCAATCACTGCTGTAACTCCATCACCCATAGCTCCCCATTGGGCTGTAATTGTCTCTCCGATCGGGTTTTGAACACTGCAGGTCCGCACCTCTCCACCAGATACTTCTACTAAAGTTTCAAGAGTGCCATCCCCACCATCAGCAACGGGACAAAGGACAACCTCCGCCTCCGGAAAAACTCTCATAACGCCTGTTTCAGCAGCCTCAGCAACTGACAAAGCGGAAATGCTACCTTTAAATTCTTGAGGAGCCACCAATATCTTCATATTTGCACTGTCATTCCTTTACAAGTGTGAATGGAATCTTTTTGATTCAAATTAGCCACATTTACCTAAACCAATAATATTGATATATTCTTATTGCTCTTAAATTTTTACGTTAATTTGAAAAAAAATTATAAAATACATTGCGAGAAGCAAAGGTACCATAATGGCAAGAAAAAAGAATGAAGGACCTACCCGTCAATTATTCGCAAAAATAAGTGAAGACTTATACCTACAGGCTAAAGCAAAGTCAGCTGAATCCAGAATGTCCATGCGAGAGATATTGGAAGAATCATTAGAACTATACCTCGGATATGAATCTACTAATACGTCCCAGCCATCAGATGAGCCCACCTCAACAGAAACCTCTATCTGGCAAGATGAGTACCTAAACAGGCAAGCGGACCGACCAGTGGGAGCTCCAATTGAGTTATCTGAAGAAGAGGCGAAAGAGATTGCGCGAAAGGCTTTTCTATGACCCCGAAATATACAGCCCTTGTGGATTCATCGGTTCTTTCGGGTTACAAGGAAGGGCACATAGAATGTCAGGACCTTCTTTACAAAGCCATAGACCGAGAAATAGATATAGTTATTTCCCCATTGACAATTGCCAAAATATGGAGTGACCCTGGATTCGATCGAAAATCTGAAATAGGCTATCTTGGCTTACTTGAATTCATAAGTGTTTCCAAAATTGACACAGATATTGCTACTAAAACTGGACATTACCTCAGACAGTATTCGGCAAGTACAGAAATAGATTTGGAAGTTGCAAATATCATTTCGATCTGCGATATATCTGGATATCCCATCGTCACCAACAACAAAGTGCTCTACGAAGGAATTTCCGACGATACTATAACCTGTGAACAGGCACTACAAAAGCTTAACTAAACAAATAATTACACTTATATAGCATCTTTTATTTTCTCCGCTAATTTTAAAGTTATTCCTTCGGTTTCAGCTAGCTGATCTACATCTGCTGCTTTTATATTTCTGACTGAACCAAATTTTCTTAGCAGAGCTTTTCGCTTTTGTGGACCGATACCCTCGACGGAATCTAACGTGGACTTAAATGTGGATTTAGATCGTTTTGCCCTATGATATGTGATCGCAAATCTGTGAGCTTCATCTCTTGCCCTTTGCACCAAAAAAAGGGCATGGGAATTCCTAGGTAAAATAATTGGCTCTTGCATATACGGGACAAACAACTCTTCGTTTTCCTTTGCCAAACTAGCCAAAGGTATGTCGGTAACTCCCAACTCTAAAAACACCTGTAGCGCAACCCCTAAATGTCCTTTTCCGCCATCTATCAATACAAGATCCGGGTCATTAGTCCATGAAGTCGAGTCTGACTCTTTATCTATTAAGCGCTTGAAGCGCCTAGTTAGCATCTCCCTCATCATAGAGTAGTCATCAACCCCTTTTACATTCTTTATTTGGAAACGCCTATAGTCAGATGTCTTAGGTCGAGCCTTTTCAAATACCACCATACTACCGACCGCGTTACTACCTTGAATGTTTGATATGTCATAGCACTCAATACGACTGGGTAATCTCGGCAGGTTCAAAGCCTCCTGAAGCTCTTCTAGCGCACTATCATCCTGAGTCAATTTGGCAAATTTCTTCACCTTGTGCTGGTCCAATCCTTCCCGGGCATTATTAGAAACCATTTCCACTAGTTTCCTTTTTTCACCTCTGACTGGTTTATATACCCGGACAGGAGATCCTCTTTTATGGGAAAGAAATTCTCCTATTTGATTTTCTTCTTCGCCAATTGGCATTTGTACGAGAACATTTGGTGGCACATAAGGAGTTACCTCATAAAATTGTTGCAAAAAAGCATTTTGGACACTAGTTATATCGTCGTGCTGCCCAACTTCCATTAAGTACGAGTCACGGCCGATTAGCTTACCTTGACGAATAAAAAATATCTCAATCCATGCATCATCTGACCACTGAGAACAAGCAACCACATCTAGATTTTCTGGCTTTAATGTAAGTACTTTCTGCCCTTCTTGAACTTTTTCAATAGATATCAATTGATCTCGTAGAGCAGCAGCTTTTTCAAATTCCAAATTTTCAGCAGACTCATTCATTCTGCTTTTTAAAGATCCGACAATTTGAGTGGTATTACCTTCCAGGAATAAAACCACTTGGTCTATTATTTCCCCGTATTGATCCTTATTAGCCTCACCTATACAAGGACCTACGCACCTATTGATATGAAAATCCAGGCAGGCTCTGTCATCCGTTCCTGTTATGGTTTTTGTACACGACCTATATGGGAATAATTTCTTCAAAAGAGATAGTGTTTTTCTTACACTACCAGCACTGGCATAAGGTCCAAAATACTTAGCGTTATCTTTCTGGACATTTCGGGTTATATAAACCTGAGGAAAATCTTCAGAGTTATCAATTTTAATAAACGGATAAGATTTATCATCTTTCAGTCTAGAATTGAATCGTGGCTGATATTCCTTGATCAGATTGCATTCGAGAATCAGTGCCTCTTGTTCAGATTCAGTAACTATAAAATCAAAATCTTCAATCTCTGAAACCAAAACTCGAGTTTTCAAATCTTCATGGTACTTCGGGACAAAATATGATCGGAGACGATTCCTAAGATTACTTGCCTTACCGACATACAAGATCAGTCTTTTATCGTCCCGCATTAGGTATACCCCGGGACCTGTAGGGGCATGAGCCAATCTTTCAGTAAATTTATCTGCCCCCATTACATACCCACTAAAATTTCATAGAAAGTTTTCTAAGCAGTTATAGGCGAAAAGGAGAGCGCGACCAGTAAAACCACAATTATTGCTGCCACAATCGCTATCCGCTTAACTTCACTTCCCAGATATTCATACCTTAATGCACTAACGCCTGCTTGTGCTGTTGTAGGTACCTGACGAACAGGCTTAGATTCTGCATTCGTGTTTAGCTGTTCTATTGGTTCTGAACTCGATTCAGGTTGAGTGGCAGGGGAGGATGTGGTTGCAGTCCTAGAATCCACTACCTGACTTTTCGATGACTTTCTTTTCCTATTTCTCAGTTGTGCCTGTCTTGATGCTCTTTGCTTTCCTTTGCTTGGCATTCTGCAGCTCCTATGAGGTTTCCCTAACTTTATAATTTACAATTTTATCTGCACCTAGAAGGTGCTAAGCCCTTGGGTGTGCACTGTCATATTGATCTCTGACAAATTCCACCGCCAAATGGGTATATATTTGCGTTGTTGAAATACTAGCATGACCAAGCAATTCTTGTACGTGCCTTATCGGAGCACCCCCTTCCAATAAATGAGTCGCAAAACTATGTCTCAAGGTATGAGGAGTCATAGTATTCTCAAACCCAATAATTCGTGCATACTTTTTCACAATACCCCAAAATCCTTGCCTAGTCAGCCGATCGCCTCTCTTATTTAGGAAAAGCGCTTTAATACCTTTATCTTTGAACTTTTTTCTTCCCTTACTTAAGTATATGTCTATACTATCTAAAGCTTTTTTATGTACTGGTACTATTCTCTCCTTGGATCCTTTCCCCAAACACCTAACAGACTCAGCAGTAAAATCTATATCTTCCACGTCCAAGCCTATTATTTCGCTTACTCGTAAGCCACTTGCGTATGCTATCTGCAACATAGCAGCGTCCCGCATAGCTTCGGCGGAAGAGGAAATATTCAATGGAAGTTCCAAAATAGCTTTAACATCTGAAAATTTAAGAACTGTAGGTAACCGTTTAGATCTTTTTGGGCTGGGAATTAAGTCTGTAGGATCACTTTGAATGAACCCTTCCGCATGCAGATAAGATACAAACGACCTTACAGAAGCTAATTTCCTTGCCTTGGTCGCAGGAAGATATCCTTTATCCAAAAGATATTTTAAAAACTTGTCGATATCTGTCGAATTTAATTCATGTACATTCGTCTTACCGACCTGTTCTGTGAACTGATACAGATCACTGCTATAGGATGAAAGTGTGTTCTGAGAACAACCTCTTTCCACCAGCAAATATTCAAGAAAATCTCCAATTAAGGAAAGAATATTATTTGATTTAATAATCATTTGATATCCAAACAGACCCATAGCAAGTGATTTGAGTTAAATCTTACCTTGACATAGGCCCGGAGCAGGATAAGAATTAATCCTAATTATTGAGCAGTTCTAAACTTTTTTGAAAAAATATGATTGAAATAATAACCGGCCCCTTCCTTATAGAATCTTCCTCATTTTTGTTAAGTTGGCATGGAGTGTTTAGCTTCATTGCAGTGGCTTCTGCCGTATTCCTAGTGGGAAGATGGGCTCCCCTTAGAAATATAAATCCTGACGATGTTTATTCAATTGCCGTATGGGCCATCATATCCGGAATTGTCGGTGCACGGTTCGTACATGTCATAGATCATCTACAAACAGGTCCAAACTATTTAGAAAACCCTTTGCAAATTTTCGCAATTTGGTCAGGTGGTATAGGAGTTTGGGGCGGAATACTTGGAGGAGCTATAGGTGGCATAACATACGGAGCAATTAAAAAGATGCCCGTTATGCAAATTGCAGACTTAACCGCTCCTGCCATGCTTATGGTTCAGTCCATAGGGCGCCTCGGAGACATCGTAAATGGGGAACACTGTGCAAAAGCGACTGACTATTTTTTTGGATTCATTTGGACAAATGCCCAAAGTGCGGCCGTATATTGCGCTAACACTGGTCTAAACACAGCGGTACACCCAGTAATAGCATTCGAAATATTCTGGAATTTAACCGCTCTCATGTTGTTATGGAACTTGAAAGACAGGATAAAACCTGCTGGGATGTTATTCTGCCTTTACTTAGCCCTGTATTCCACAGGAAGATTCCTAGTTACGTTCTTAAGAGAAGATAGGATATGGGGTCTTGGCCTACAAGAAGCTCAATTTATCTCCATTGCTGTGGTCGTCATAATGGTACCCCTTTTGGTCTTTAAAGCTAGATTTGGGGAACCTGACCAAATCAGGAGCGAAATGATTGAAGCGGTACCGCAACCAAGCAGAGCCGAGAGAAGAAGAGCACAAGCTAGTGACTAAGTGCTGGGTCGGAAATCTGAAACGATAAATTCGAGATTATGTTTGCCGTTCCAATAGTTCATTTCTGGTCTATACGCTAAATCTACCGAACCTTTGCATTCGTCGAATCTATCTCCCTGTCTAAATGCGATGCCCTCGTACAAACGTCCTTGGTATTCCATAGTCATCTTTAAATGATTTTTATTAACCCCGACTCGTTTGGCATCTACTATAGTCATATCTGATGTCATAAAAATTGGTTCCCGATTTTGCTCTCCATAAGGTTCCATAGCATTCAGAAAGCTTAAGGAATCACTATTCACCCAGGAGGGTGATATCTCTGCCTCTATAGTAAGGGTGGTGCCCACATCAACCCCAACCATGAGTTCATCTGCCACAGCAGACATCTCTTTTCTAAATTCTCGTAAGTTGTCTTTTTTTATAGAAAATCCAGCTGCCATAGGGTGTCCACCATACTGTTCAAACCTATCGCTACACATGTCCAAAGCTTGAATCATATTAAATTCCGGTATGCTTCTTGCACTGGCCCTAAACATTTCGCCATCTCCGGATGCGACAATAGCAGGACGATGATATTCCTCAGATAGTCTGCCTGCGATCAATCCCAAAATTCCAGGGATCCAGTTTGATTTTCCTGCAAATATTATTGATGGAATCCCATCCTTAAAATCATCTTTAATTTGTCTTTCTGCTTCCTGCATCGCTTTTTCAGTCAGGTTCTGCCTTTTTTTATTCATTTCATTTAATTTTTCAGCCAGGCGCGTAGCCTCAGCTTCATCCGATGTGAGCAGCAGCATTAGGCTTAAATTTGCATGATCCAATCTTCCCGCAACATTTATCCTTGGAATAATTCCAAATGACATATCCTGGGTTGAAAGATTCTTTTTATAAGCATTAGAGGCTTTTATCAAGGCATCAATACTCACAAATTCGGATTTTCTTAAAACATCCATACCTTTGCTAACCAAGTATCGATTTTCATTCCTCATTAAACCTACATCGGATATAGTCCCTAGTGTCACGAACACATACAATTCTTCAGGTAATTCAATATCCTTTTTTTGATATAGAGCTTGCATGACTTTAAATGCCGTACCCACACCTGTCAGATATTTGAAAGGGTAGGGAGAATCAGGGAGAGAGGGATTTACTATTGCGGTTGCGTTTGGCAGGTTGTCAACTGCCGTGTGATGATCAGTAATTATCGTATCAATACCCATGTCGAGTGCTTTCTGAATTTCTTCGCCTGAGGAAACACCACAATCGACTGTCATAAGGAGGGTTACACCTTTGGAAGAAAAAAATTCCAGCGACTGGCTACTTATTCCATGACCTTCTTCTACCCTGTGAGGTACATACGGAAAAACTTGCAGTCCTAGATTCTCTAGACCACGGGTCAAAAGTGCGGTTCCAGAAATGCCATCGGTATCAAAATCCCCAAATACGCCCACAGTTTCTCGCACATCTACCGCTTTCATTAAGCGGTTCACAGATAAAGCCATGTCAGGAAGTAAAAACGGATCATGGACAGAGGAAAGGGTAGGTGATAAAAATTCATCCATATCCTCGACCGTGGATATTCCTCTATGAACCAGTAGACTAGATTCCACATCCCCCATGCCTAAGGCCTCAAGTTCCGAATCACTAGCCTTTGGCAGCACTACCCATTTGTCATATTTCAATATTTTTGACCCTATTCAGTCAGCTTAGATTTTGAAAGATTAGAGACGCATTGTGCCCGCCAAAACCAAAAGAATTGCTCATAGCAGTACCGATTGCCGACTGCTTGGGGGCACCAGGAGTGTAATTCAGATCACAGTCCGGGTCTTCATTCTTTAAATTAATTGTTGGAGGGACTGTTTGGTTTTTGATAGCCATGACAGTGATGGCTGCCTCCAAGGCTCCGCTTGCTCCCAGGAGGTGTCCCGTCATGGACTTAGTCGAACTTATAGGAATGTTGTATGCGTGTTCCCCGAAAACAGATTTCATCGCCATTGTTTCAAACTTATCATTCAAAGGAGTGGACGTACCGTGAGCATTAATGTAATCGATCTCTTCAGGCACAATTTTTGCCTTACTGAGAGCCATATTCATTGCTCTCGCACCGCCTTCACCTTCAGGCCCAGGTTGAGTTATATGATATGCGTCTGCAGTGGCCCCATAACCAATCATTTCAGCAATCGGCTCAGCGCCACGAGCTTCCATTGAAGTCTGGCTTTCAAGCACCAGTACTCCGGCACCTTCACCTAGAACAAATCCATCTCTATCTATATCGAACGGTCTGGAAGCAGTCTTCGGATCGTCGTTTCTTTTGGACAAAGCCTGACAAGCATTAAACCCTGCGACTCCTACCGGACAAATAGCTGCCTCAGCACCGCCCGTTACGGCGGCATCCACATCTCCTCTGCGAATAGCCTCAAATGCCATGCCGATTGAATCTGCCCCACTTGCGCAAGCTGACACAGTGCAATAGTTAGCTCCCTTAGCGCCCAATAGCATTGATACCTGTCCCGATGCCATATCAGGTAACATCATAGGTACCAAAAACGGACTGACTCTATTCGGTCCTCTATTGTTTAAAACACCAATTTGGTCAGAAAGTGTGATTATCCCTCCTATCCCACTAGCCACCATCACCGAAACCCGATCCGCATTAGATTCATTAATTGAAAGTCCACTACTTTCAAAAGCCTCTAGGGATGCTGCTGCTGCGAGCTGCACGAACCGATCCATTCTTCGGGCTTGTTTCTTATCAACATAGGTTTCAGGATCGAAACCGGTAGCTTCCGCTGCGAAAGTCGTTTCGTATCCTTCCGGATCAAAAGAGGAAATGGTATCAACACCAGATACACCTTTCGTTAAATTGGACCAGGTTTCATCGATAGACAATCCCACTGGACTAGTTGCCCCCACACCAGTTATAAAAACTCTTTCAACCATTAAATTCTCCCAAAATTAAATCTGAAAATTCTCGGGGCGAATCCAATCGTTAACAATGCCGAGGACTTCCTTTATCTTACTCACAGCGGATTATAACAGTGAGGATAGGAGGGACATATAGGGAAATTTACAGAATTGCCTTTGTTTCAAAGAGAAAACAATCTCCCAGACATTTTAGGAATTTCTGTTCATCATCGCTAGGAATCACAGGTACCTCATCTTTATTTGAACGCCCTTTAATTGACATCACTGGAGAATAACCCGACGAATTAGTGCTCAATTTAACAGATATACCTTGGGTTTCCCCCCATTCCAATACCCAAAGACAATAGAAAGAGTTGAATATCACGTCTCCAACAATTACTGGTTCAACACCCCTCACAGTATCTATTTCATTAAATATCATGGGACTTTCGTAAAGTTTTTGTATGTCATTCAAAGCAGTGAAAATCAAATAATCTTTTTCATTTGCGTCGGCCCAGAGAGCAGAAACAACTAAAGCAGAAAATTCAGAGTCTTCATCTACTCCACTCTTAGCCAAAAATTCCGTCGCCTCGGGCAGAAGCGTGTTTATTTCTTGGCATCGTTGCTTCCATATATCTAAATTCTCATTTTGTATCATTTAACTATCTCTAATAAAGATTTATGGAGAAGCATATAATTATTCCGCTAACATTTCATCGACAAAGATTTTGTAGGGAGTTTAACAACCAATATTATGCGCGTAGCCTTTGAGACACATGGATGTAAGCTAAACCAGGCGGACACACTTAAACTGTCATCAGAGTTCTTTGATGCTGGCTTTAAAATAGTTAAAGAGAATGAAGCCTGTGATGTTTATGTATTGAATTCATGCACGGTAACCCATATAGCTGACAGGAAAGGTAGAAGTTCAGCTCGATCGGCCAAAAAATTGAATCCAAATTCCTTCGTAGTTTTCACCGGTTGCTATGCTGAAAGAGACCCTAGATCCTTGGAGGCAATACAGGAAATTGATCTTGTCCTTGGAAATGTCTCAAAAAAAGACATTGTTAATAAGGTGCTAGACGAATTAAAAATAGGGGATGCTCCAGCAGGCGATTCTTTTGCCGAACCGCCAATGGAATCTTTCAGCACAAAAACTCGAGCAATGATAAAGATTCAGGAGGGCTGTAACCAGATCTGCTCCTACTGCATAGTCCCAAAAGTGAGAGGTCGAGAAAAAAGCGTGCCTGTCTCAGAGCTAATATCGCAGATAAACCATCTCCAAAGATCAGGATTTAAGGAAGTTGTACTTACTGGAACACAGTTGGGTAGTTATGGCTTCGATTTGAGTAAAACAAACTTGAAAAGCATGCTATCAAACATACTGAATCACACAGATATACCTCGAATCAGAGTATCCTCACTTCAACCCCAAGAAATAGACCTAGATCTGCTCGACCTCTGGCAAGACACAAGGCTCTGCCAGCATTTCCACATTCCTCTCCAGAGTGGAAGTGACACCATTCTCAAGGCGATGAGGAGACGTTACACGTCAGAACAATATATGGCGTCAATAAGGCAGATCAAATCTGTGCTGCCGGGCGCCTCGATAACCAGCGACGTCATAGTTGGATTCCCCAATGAGAGCGAAGAAGATTTCCATGATACTGCCAATTTATGCCGTTCTGTAAGCTTCTCAGATTTGCATGTATTCAAATTTTCAAGTCGCCCCGGCACTAGCGCTTCTCATTTTCCAGATAACGTGACTTACTCTACAAAATCAAAAAGATCCAAAGAACTTATGCTTATTGCAGAGGATGGTTTTCGTAAATATCGGGAATCGCATATTGGAAAACAAGAATATGTACTATGGGAAGAACCCTCCAATAAAAATGCAATCAATAATTTAAACACTTACACTGGCCTGACTAGTAACTACATAAGAGTTAAATCAGAGTCAGAAAAAGAAATCACCGGACGTATTGAGCCAGTCACCTTAGCGATGAACACTAATGATGAATCAAAAATGATGACCGCAATCCGCTGAATTGAGCTACTGAATAAACCCTATTCTGATTTTAAGATGCCTACAGCTTCTTCAAATGCCGCCAAAGTTTTTTCTACATCTTGGTCATTATGCTCAGTAGAGATATAAAATTTAGTGGCTCCCTTAAAAATCCCACGATCCAAAATTAATTGATTGAACCTTGCCAACCTTTGAGCATCCGCGCTTAAGCTACTACGGTAATCATATACATCTTGTTCTGTAAAAAACGCGTCAAATAAAACAGGCTCACCAACTACCTTTGCTGGAATCTCTGCTTTGTCCAAGGTCTTTTGCAGCCCATTCATAATTTTTCGACCAGTATTAAACATTTTTTCATAAACACCATCCTGTTTAAGAATGTCTAAAGTGGCCAGACCAGCCGCACAAGCTATCGGGTTACCACTTAGGGTTCCAATTTGTGGCATGAATCCGTCCTTTGAAACTTTCTCTGAATCAAAATGATTCATTATTTCATCTCGTCCAGCAACGGCGGTGAGCGGGAATCCCCCTGCGATCGCCTTACCCAAAGTGCAAATATCAGGTACTACACCGTAGTAATTCTGAGCACCTCCATAGGAAAACCTGAATCCAGTAACTACTTCATCAAAAATCAAAGGGATCTCATAATGGCTAGTGATTTCCCTTAATCCTTCCAAAAAACCTTCTTTAGGTGGTAAAAGCCTCTGAAAAGGTTCCACAATAACACCAGCTAATTCATCTTTATACCGATCGATTATGGCGGTAGTAGTCTCAATATCATTAAACGGAGCTATCAGCATTTCAGCCTGCAAGGATTTAGGAATACCTGCCGTGTCAGGTTCAGCCTGTGGGTAATCCATCAATTTGGAGGGAGACATGCTCATCAAGGCATAATCATTCATACCATGAAACCCACCCTCAAACTTGAGTATCTTATCTTTGCCGGTGAAAGCTCTTGCTAGCCGCATCGCATATAGAGTGGCTTCAGAACCTGTGCTCAAAAACCGAACTTTCTCTGCGCAAGGTACAGCTTTGACAATTTCTTCTGCCAATTCAACAGATTTTTCATTTGTCGCGAAAAATGTGGTTCCAGAGCTCAATTGATTCAACACAGCCTCTAAAACGGGAGGGTTAGAATGGCCAACAAGCATTGGGCCCGATCCAAGGAGATAGTCTACATATTCATTCCCACTTTCGTCCCATATATGACTTCCCTTACCTTTATTTACAATCAAATCATAATTTAAATTACCAAGGGATCCTTGAGGCAAAACCCTTGCTGCTCTGTCCAGAATATCCCTTTCATGATTAGTCTGATTTCGTTTTTCCATGTCATTTCCTTTTTATGTACATTGCCGTGAGATGGATTATATCAACCGATACTGAAAAAGGTATTAACCCTTAAGTACCGACACACAGCCTAATAATGGTAAAGTGAATCAACAATCATTCAAATTACCTAGGTGAAAACGATGGATATAAATTTTCGACAAGGAAACCCCTTAGAAATCACAAGTGACTGCCTTATTGTGGGCATTTTTGAAGGAGAGGAATTTTCATCTGGCCTCCTAAATGAAGCAAATCAGGCTTTTGACAACTCTCTAGAAGATTTGAATAGCCAAGGAGAACTTGTAGGGAAAACTGGGAACTCAACATTAATCCATACCCTAGGTAAATCTTCTCCAATTCGACTTTTATTTGTAGGTCTAGGTAAGCGTGATGCAATGACTGAAAAAGCTGTCACCGAGGTCTTGGGAGCATCATTTCGAAAAGCTAGGAGTATTGGCGCGAGCATAGTCGCAATAGCAGTGGACACTTTTTGCACAGAAGAAATAAAAGCAGAACGAATTGTTGAACTCGTAACTCTATCAGCGATAAACGGGCTCTACAGGTATGAAGATCATATATCCGAAAAATCGGACAAGGCAATTTCAGAAGTTCTGATAATAATGGAAATTCCTGCTGAGGTTAATGTTTCCTCCTACACTGCAATTGCAGATGCAATCAATCTGGCAAGAGATCTTGCCAACGCTCCGGCCAACCACATGACACCGACAATCCTTGCTGGAGTCGCTGAACGCGAAGCGCAAGAAAATAATCTGGGATTCGAACTTATTGACGAAGACAAGATGAAAGAATTTGGCATGGGATCACTACTGGGAGTAGCTCAGGGCAGTATCGAACCCGCTTATATGATAGTTATGAAATACGAAGGCGACAAAGACAATCCAAACGATTCAATAGCCTTGATAGGCAAGGGAATAACTTTCGATAGTGGTGGATTGAGCCTAAAACCTCCGATAGGAATGACTACCATGAAGGGTGATATGGCAGGAGGTGCTGCGGTGATCGGCGCCCTAACAGCTATAGCCAAATTAAACCTCAACATAAACGTATATGGCATCGTTGCAGCAACCGAAAATATGCCTGGAGGGCAGGCTCAACGACCTGGAGATGTAGTTACCGCCATGAATGGCACTACGATAGAGGTCTTGAATACCGATGCAGAAGGTCGATTGGTACTGGCCGACGCTTTATGCTACGCAAATCATTTAGGCGTAAACAAAATTGTTGACGTAGCCACATTAACTGGTGCCATACGAACAGCTCTGGGCGACGAAATTATAGGAGCGTTTGGCAACAATGACGAATTAATCCAGAACGTAATTGATGCAGGGTCAAAAGAAGGAGAAAGATTGTGGGAACTCCCTGCAGATGAATCCTTCGCTAAGAATTTCAAAAGTGATGTTGCCGACATAAAAAACGTGGCTGGAGCTGCAGGGGGAGCGACGATTGGGGCAATGGTTATAGGAAAATTTGCTGAAGACACTCCCTGGGTTCATTTAGATATTGCCGCCGTTAGCAGAACAAATTCTGTTAACGGAAACAACGTAAAAGGCGCCACGGGGACCCCAGTAAAAACGCTGGTTTCTCTTTGCAGATCACTAGCCAAATAGTGATATTAATTATCCGGTCACATCATTAAGGTTGTGCTGCCAGCCGAAGGTATGATACGGTCGGTAATCCGAACTTTAATTCAGGAAAGATATACCTTTAGTTGAGGCCTTTGATATGGAACAAGACCGACTACAAAAGTGGACTTTCATAACTAATCACGGGCTTGTGCTGAGTTACATATTCCACAATCCCACTAGTACAGCCAGAGAGATCGCAAACTATATTGGGGTTACTGAACGTACCACCCACAAAATTATCTCGGACCTAGAGGAAGAAGGCTATATACAAAGGCGTAAAATCGGCCGAAGAAACGTATATAGTGTGGATCCACAGCTACCACTTCGTCACCACACTAAAACCGACATAATGGTGGAAGATCTTCTGGAATCTTTGAACTCTCAAATAACTGCTTAACCACTGGAATTTGAAATTATAAATTGACCCCTCTTTAATTGTGGTGCTAGACTTTTGGCTGCTGTGGTGAGCGTGGCCAAGTTGGTTAAGGCGCCAGGTTGTGGCCCTGGAGATCGAGGGTTCGAATCCCTTCGCTCACCCCATTTTCATGAATTAAAGAACTGGTCTCAGTACGCCAGAGATAACTGGAAGCTTAATTGAATAAACACGACAGGATAGCAAAGGTTTTAAGAGAGGGAGAAGCTAACGGGGACGGATGGTCATTAGAACTTAATACATCAAGCGGAAGAACAGTTTACGCTGTAGCTGTAGCTCAAAATAATCGACGAAGTAGAACAGGACCAACTTGGTCTTATGTTTTTGAAAATGATGGCTGGACTTCAATTGACCTCGGAACCCCTGGTTCCTTTGAAACTCTTAAAAGTGCATATTCCACAATCGGACTTTCACCTAAAGACATAAAAAGAGTGCTTATCAGCCATGGGCATTCCGATCATGATGGAACAGTATCGGAGTTTTTGGACGACTCTGAAGCTGAATTATGGGCTCACCAATCCTATCAACCACTAAAAAATTATATTCCGTGGGAAATAAACTATAGAAAGGGTTCCATTCTTCAGAAGGAATTAAATCGAATCGCTGAAGAAAAAATCGAACCCAGTAAAGAAGACGACTCAAGAAGCGAAACTGACAAGAACTATTTTGAAAACCGTAAACTTACGGTAGTTACTAAACATTTGGAAGACGGTGATGAATTTTCAGACCTCAAGGTGATGAGTACCCCTGGGCATTCGCCTGACCAGATTTGTTTGGTTCTAGACGATTTTATTTTTACAGGGGATCATATCCTTCCAGAAATAACCCCTCATCCAACAAGTAAAATGGTTTTCCGGAACACTATTTCTGAAAAACTTCCGGAATTTCTTAAAGATCCTTCTGAACTGTATGGCCTAGGGACATATTTAGACTCCCTGGGTAAAGTCATTCAACTAGGCGACGAATACACAGTTCTACCCGCACATAGACTTTTCAACAAGTCATCATTCAACTGGAGCGGGGTGGAAAGGGCAGGGGATATTATTCACCATCATGAAAAAAGATTAAACAGAATGGTTGATAAGCTACAAAACAAGACATCCAACCTAGAAGAAACCACCAAAGGCATTTTTGAAAAAAGTAAGCTGCTAGGTTCCAACTTATACGCGGCAATGTCAGAGATAGTTGCACACCTCGAACTACTAGAAGACACCAGAGATATCACAATTACCACCAGCGGCGAAATATCTATTCAAGGCAGTGGCACCAACTACAAAGAATATATATCGGGACTGCTAAAACCTGGGCCGTAAAATATATATATATCCTTATAAATTAAAGAAATATGGCAGTTTTTTGGTTTAAACAATTAAGGTGATTCAGAACAGACTTACAGGCTTTATTATCAATCAGATATCAAGTAAAAATAAACCAAACTAAACAACTAATCATACCTAGTTAAAAGAGATTTAAATTTATGCCTTTTGCTAATAATAACGGGGTCAAAATTCACTATCATACAAGAGGAAAAGGTCCTTCAATCGTTCTTCTACACGGGTTCATGGGAGACATTGGTTCTTGGGAGAAATTGGGATATCCCGATACCTTAGCAGCTAAATATAACGTCATCATAGTTGACGCCCGTGGTCATGGTAAAAGCGACAAACCTTATGACCCGATAGCCTACTTAGACAAAACCATCGCTACTGATGTGATAGCTGTCCTCGATGACATGAAAATTGATAAATCTCATTATTTCGGTTTTTCAATGGGAGGAAGAGTAGGATTTGAATTAGCGGCGTACCACCCAGATAGGTTCCTGTCATTTATTCTAGGAGCTCAGACACCGGGAAGTAGGAACGAACACGGCAACGAATCTGATAGAAAACGAATCGCGCTTTTTGAAAAGGGGCCTGAAGCCTTAAAACGAGTAATGGCCCGATCTAAAAAAGAGTACGAAAGTTACCTTGAACCAACATTAAACGGTGATCTAAGGGCCTACACTGCCAAAACAAGAGCAAATGCTATGCGAGAAGATATATCAGGACAGCTTGTCGGACTGACCGTGCCCTGCTTAGTCTATGCAGGGGAATCCGATTCTCTTGCACACGAATCCGCAAAGGAACATGCATCAAAGATGCCCACGGCCCGCTTCGTAAGCTTGCCTGGATTGAACCATATGGAATCAATAGCCAGGACAGATATGGTTTTACCAATGGTCACTTCATTCCTACAGGAAGTATCTGCCTGAAGAATTACCTCCCTTCAATGAACTTATCCAGGTTGAACTCATCACTATTCACCCAGTTCATCATTTCGGATTCTCGCTCTGTAACCTTTTTGGATTCAGCGATAACATGATCAACCAAATCTATGGGGAATACGACTACCCCGTTCATATCTGCATGAACTACATCACCCACATTGACCAGCACACCTCCGACTTCTACAGGAACATTCGTTTCATCTAAGCCAAAATTTCCGTGAGCGGGGACAAGGCCGACCGAAAACATCTGGAAACCCATATCATGTACAGTTTCGACATCCCTGACGCCTCCATCCGTGACGAGGCCAATGGCTCCAACTTTCTTTGCCACAGTAGCCATACCGTCCCCAAAATGACAGCCATGATGCGGTCTGGGGCTGGTATCCTTTGCAACAATTACAGCTGGCACAGGCATCGCATCTATGGATCTCAAACAATCATGCCAACCCGATCGACTTTTTTCTTTACCTGTCGTGGTTGTATTCAAAGTAGCGGTGACTGCCTGGCCAACCATAACTCCGAGATCTGGAAATTGGCACTTAATATTCCAGCCCATAAATCCCTCTGTATTTAACCTGGAATCATGTGTCTCAACTGCATTGGCCACTGTTGGTGTATCAATAGCCTTCAATTCATTTATTTGATCTTCTGTTAGATATTTCATTTCAACTCCTTTTATTTTCCTACGGGGTATGGTTTTCAAAATTATCTTTAAATAGTTCCAGTGTCAGAACCAGGGAAATAAGTAGATGGGACTACATCTTTAACAGAGCTAGACCTTTTCTCCAGCCAATAATCATAGGCTGGCGGAGTAACTTTGAAAGCATCCTCCACTCCAAGTTTTAGAGCTGCATCTAGTGCCCAATTTGGATTATGCAGAAACTCCCTAGCTATCGCTATTAAATCTGCCCGGCCTGACTGAAGTATCTCTTCCGCCTGCTCAGCGTGAACAATAAGACCCACCGCCATACTCATTAAATCTGTTTCTTTACGTATTTTTTCAGCGTAGGGAACTTGATAGCCGTATCCTACCGGACCGGCACTTAAAACAGGGCTGCCACGCATTCCACCGGAAGAGCAATCGATCACATCGACCCCTTTTGCCCTAACCAATTTAGAAAAACGAACGCTTTCGTCCGGACCCCAGCCAGCATCATCCTCAACTGATAACCGTATAAAAAGCGGTTTGTCTTCAGGCCAATTGGCTCTGACTGCCTCAGCTATTTCCAAGGGAAGACGCATCCTTTTGGATTCTGATCCTCCGTATTCATCGGTTCTTAGGTTAGCTTTCGGTGATAAAAACTGATGCAATAGGTAGCCATGGGCCGCGTGTATCTCCAAAACCTCAAACCCAGCCTCATTAGCTCTTCTAGCCGCTTCGCTCCAGTTCTCTATGGTTTTCTGTATCTCCCCAAACGATAATGCTCGAGGAATAGGTTCAGTTTCGCTAGAACCTATGGCA
>ENA-UPTF01000213-UPTF01000213.1-marine-metagenome-genome-assembly--contig:-NODE-213-length-41563-cov-4.427156_pt1 | contig 41563 bp, 41 predicted proteins | sample MGYA00238166_ERZ767019 | MGnify/ENA primary metagenome ERZ767019 (study PRJEB28930, sample SAMN06266391) | marine metagenome | isolation source: Sea water from 250 m depth | place: Atlantic Ocean | study... | reverse complement strand
TTCGAGATGCGACTCTTTATGGCAAATGGCGGAATCACTTGGGATCCCGATTTCTTTGGGAGGTGGAGGTACCGCTGAGAAAGTGGATCAGATGCGTAATATAGGTGCAAGACATCCCAATGTGATTTTTGCCCCGGACCACTTTGCTGGCTGGAGTGGTTCGGAGGACAAGTCGGGTATGACTACGGCGTTAGAAGGGTTGGCTAAATTATCAAACGCACATCTTCGGATCTCTAGTACGAGCCTTGGTCCTTACGAAAACTTAGACTCCGCTGGTAAAGATTTGTTTAGACGTGTTATTGAGGCTTTTACGCCTCGCAGGGTAATGTGGGGATCCAATTTCCCTTCGTCTAGGGATGGAGGTTATATTGGTCAAGTACAGCTAGGCCAAACAGCTTTGCCGTGGTTATCTGATACGGACAGGAATTGGATTATGGGAGAGACTGCCCATAAACTTTGGCCAACGTTGGCTTTTGTTAAATAGAATGCTCAACGGACTCGTTGACACGTCTATACCCCAGTGCTAGCCTTGATGCTAAATCAAGGTGATACCGCCAAATATTTAAGGAGGAACGGTCATGCAGTTCGGACTCTTTGATACTTGGAATGCTATATACGAGGGTGGAAAGGTCCCTTGGGATCCAGAATATTCTGGAGGCAAGCTTCTTGAAAAAGAGGCCTACACAGTAAATTTTGAACAGATAGATGCGATTGAGGACGGTGGATGGGATTACCTTTGGCTTGGTGGCGGCCACTTTTCTACACAGGGAAGTATGGATCCTCAATGTCTTATGCTGGCTGGAATTCTCTCCCAGCGTACCAAAAACATAAAAATCGGTACTTCCATTCACCGGCCGTTGATGAAGCTTCAAGGGGAGACATTACGGGAAACTGCATTACCGCATGAAAAATATGCCTTTGATAATTTAATGCTGGATGATCCCTTCCAGATTGCTGAACAGGTTTCTATCGTTGACCAGGTCAGTGAAGGTCGCTTCATATATGGTGGAGGCGCCCGATCTCGCGGTTCTGACGAACGTCGAGAATATTTCTTCGAATTTCTTGAGGTTATGAAGCAACTCTGGACAGAGGAGCAGTTCTCCGGATTTGAAGGTAAATATTACAACTATCCTGCCTTTTATGAATCCTACATGGGTATTCCCAAGCCGTACCAGCAGCCACACCCACCTATGTTGTTACCCGTGGATAGTCAAGCGAGCTTTATCCCTATGGGTGAGAAGGGTTATAGAATTGCTGTTGGAGCAGGAAGTTCACCCCATAACTTGAGGGGTCATTCGGTCTTAAGAGATGACATCAAAAATTACCGACAAGCTTGGAAGGATGCAGGACATCCTGGAGATCCGACTACCGTGGTCCGTGTCCCTACCATTTTGGCAGAGACAAAAGCTGAGGCTGATCGTAGAGCTGAAGATCTTATGAGGCTTGCCCGGCACTACTACTCGGGAAGACAGGGGATCGGGAGTACTGATGCGGGTAGCGCTAGCCCCGATACGACCGAGGAAGTCAATATGTTCGGGACACCTGAAGAAGTAGTGGAAAAAATACATATGTTCCGCGAAGCATTTAGCACGGATGAGATTATGTTTGAGATCAATTGGACTTCATCGGTTCCTCGAGATGTCGTGATGGATTCGATTCGTTTGATCAGCGAGAAGGTGATTCCCGAATTCAAATAGTAACCGTCCTATACACCTAAATCACTAAACAATAAGCCACCTCGGGGTGGCTTATTGTTTAGTCATAATAATGCTAACAGCTATAAGTCGGATCTATGGAGTTAGTTCTTATCTTGCCGTTTGGTGGACTAGAAGGCATTAGCAAAGATGGTAACAGTTTCATTTATGAAATCAAACTGCTCTCTAATCACCTACGATTTATGTGTAATTTACTGAGATTAATATTACGCCCCATGCTATGAATCCTAGTCCGGATATTTTACTAACCCAGAGTCCTTGAGGTAGAAGCTTTTCAAGTAGTACAAATCCCGCTAGAAGACTGATCCAAAGTAAGTTCATCACGCCGAGCACAAACAAGAGAGCCATTAAGAGCCAACAACAGGCAACACAATAGGAGCCATGTTTGACGCCCATTGTAATAGCGCCTAGTTTACCCTCCTTCCATTCGGTCATGATAAAGCCTAAAGGGGTCCTACAATGGTTGAGACAGGAATATTTAAACGGAGTCCATTGATATATTCCGGCGGCTATCAACAGGGCCGCCCCAAGAATATTACTTGTGCTGGCACCCATCATACCTGTGAGGAAGCCCTGTGTATGGATCAACCAATTCCCTATTGTGGCGACCATAGAAAAGGCGGTCCATGCTAGTAAATATCCGAACAGGAAGACACTTGTAGAAACATAAGCTAAGGAATTCTGTCTGCGATTTTGATTTACCTTAGCATAGATCAGGATTGTTGGAGTTGCGCTTGGGACCATCATGGCGATCATCATTGCGGTCCACATTAAAAACATGGACCACCAATCGATCCAACTCCAGGCCATCATTTGGGGCATTGCCATGGACATATCATCATCCATTGCCCGTGCGATATGGATCATGTATGCCCAGCTTAACGCTACTATGATAACCAAGCCGATGATGATCACGAGCTGGTCTCTGTTAATGACCAGATTCGGCTTTTGGGAGAATAATCTCATAGGAGGTTTTAACTCCCTTTATAGGTGAATGGAGAATAGTATCCGTTCTTCCCGGATAGATTCCATTCCATTCCATGATCTTGGTATGTGAATGACTTGGATTTAGCGACAACGGTTGGTTCGTCAGGGACTGCTGCTAAAGGATTATTGATTATTGTTATATCTGCTCCATCTATTCCATCTAACCCTTGAATTTCCATTTGGGCTATACCTTTAATAGTCAGTGAACGTTCTTTACCATGGGCTTTGTAATCCATTTCTGCTTGCGAAACTCCTACGACTTCACCTACATGTTGGGAGATTGCCGCGAAATGGCCTCCGGCCTGTCCGGAGAATATCAGGGTTAAGGCCTCTTGTTGGGCTTCATTGGCTCTTTGGTCAATATAAAGGGCGACTTTCCAGTCCACCTCTATCATGTTTCCAGGCACATAAGCCGCGAGAGCAACGTTCAATCCATCTAATTCAGTCCCGTTATAGTTTCCACTTTCAACTTGCCAAGCTATCAACACGGTACATTCGCCGGTACTCGGGGGTTCTAAGAATATGCAAGGGCATGCAATATTGCAGTTGCAGGATTCAAAGTATGTTCCTTTGATTTCCCAGTTAGTGCTGGTTGTCATAGATAAACCTCCACTAGAATCTGTATGGATTCAATCCTGTTAGATAGGCCGTATGGCCCCATGGCCCCATGGCCCCATGCTACTACTCTTGTAAACATATATCGAGTGAGATCATTTGTATCCACTGATATGTTAATTAAACAAAGATCGGATATATTTCGTTATAAGGGAATAGGTACCTAATGTATTCAGGATATTAATGGGATTTTTAAGTGTATGGGTTGATTATCCCTTATAGATAAAGATCATTAATGTTTTTGAAAATACTTTTACATATATTCCGCAGGAGTGAAAAAAGCTTCCAACGTGAATTGTCTGTCTAAGCCACTTATGTTCGTTAACTTAGATTTGAAAATACCACTCGAATCGACATAACATATTATCTCTCGAGAAGACTCGAAGGGAGATTCAATTGAATCCCAGATTGCTATCCATTCGTTAGAAATTTGTTTGTATATTTGCAGCCTAATAAATGGATTTTTGTAGTCTAGGTGAGTAGGTGGGGTAATCCCCATGGGAGTTCTCTCGGAAACATGTGCCTGACATTGGATCTGACCCGAACCGTCAGCTTCCACCCAGAGCTCGAGATTATTACTCATTAAGTCTGCTGCGCCAGAATCTGGGAAAGGGACAAGATGCCCGCTGACTTTCATAGTTGAGGATACTCGCACGTTTATTTGTTTCTTAACGCGTTGAGAACTTTCTCCGATGTTATTGGTAGATCAACTATTCTTACTCCTACGGCATCGAAAACTGCATTAGCTATTGCAGGAGCAACCGGCGGCAATGGCTGTTCTCCTATGGCTTTTGACCCATAGGGCCCGTTCCCACCTTGAGATTCGACGAGGATGGTTTCCAATTCTGGAATATCCTCTATTGTGGGTGACTTAACGTCTCCCATGCTTAACGTAGAAATCTGACCTTCGTCGGCTAGGAGTTCTTCCATTAGTGCGTATCCGAACCCTTGAACCACCGCGCCATCTATCTGCCCTTGATGGGTGATCGGGTTGTGGATCGTGCCTACGTCATGAGCCGTAACGAATTTCTTTAATTTTACGTTGCCGGTTTCTGGGTCAACTTCCACTTCAGCCACCTGAGCACTGAAGCACGTTACATCTGGTTCTTCGGCTTTGGTAGATATGTCAGCAGATATGGTCTCTCCTAATGCATTGACGGTGCGAGAGGCTAATTCTTTGAGCGATACTCCGTTTTCAGGGTCTCCTTCAACAAAAACACGTCCTTGCTGAAACTGTATTGTCTCTTCTGCCCATCCGTAAAACTCAGCCGCCATTAAAGTCAATTTTCTCCGGACTCCCTGCGCCGCTCCTAATGCAGCGTTAGTCCCTCCGACACTGCTCCCGCTACCGGCACCGCTATCATATGTGCCACCATCAGTATTCATTTGTACAGCTGTTACTTCCTCCACGGGAATTCCCAGATCTTCTGCTACCATTTGTCTGCCGACGGTATGCGATCCTGTTCCAGTTTCGGGTACTAGCAGGTGAAGCGTAGTCTTCCCAGTTTCGTCCATTTCTACCTTGGCTGAATAAATGCTTTGTCCCTGAGGCCGTTGGCTAAGGGACATGCCCCTGCCTGTATAGGAACTAGATTTGGGATCACTCCATTTAGAGGCTTCAGCTACGGCTCTTAGAGTTTCCTCTCCTCGTATGTTGTTGTATCTTGCTCCGGTGGCGCATACTTGACCGTCGCGTACGACGTTGCGTAGGCGAAGTTCATAGGGGTTTATACCTAGTTCTTGAGCAATCATATCTGTATGTGATTCTACCGCAAAGACAACTTGAGGTTGCCCAGGAGCACGGTAGGATCCACATGGAACGTTGTTGGTATAAACCATGTAACTGTCTATTTGGAAATTAGGTATGTGATACTGGCCTCCTGCCGCATCTCTACTGCCTGCGAGTCCTGCGCGCCCTCTGAATCCGCTGTAAGCTCCTCCGTTGAAAATAACTTTGCTGTGTCGAGCCACAAAGGTTCCATCTTTCTTTACACCAGTTTTTATAGTGACAACGGATGGATGTCGGGGATTACCTGCCATTAGCTCTTCGATATAGCTCATAACCATTTTAACGGGATATCCAGCCTTCTTTGACAACATGTATGCCAACGGTACATTCATAGCAGGAGACTTCCCTCCAAAATCTCCTCCAATACCGCAGGGGTGGACGACTATTTGTTCTTCAGAGATATCCATAGCATCTGATAATTGACGTCTCAACGTGAATGGGACTTTATTATTGGCCCAAACCTCAATCCTGCCTTCATTGTTGATATTCACCACGCATGCATAAGGTTCCATGTATCCCTGATGTACCCATGTGGTGGTAAACGTATGCTCAAATATAAGGTCAGATTCCTTAAATCCCTGATCTAGGTCACCATTAGACCAGGTCGATAGGTCCAATATGTTGCCTTGTGGTTCAACTGAACTTGAGCCGGCTTGAAAACTTGGAGAACCTTCGTGTACTAGAGGGGAGCCAGGGGTAATAGCCTCGACGGGATCGAAAATTGCAGGTAGCGGTTCATATTCGACCTCTATCAGTCCTATAGCCTCTTCTGCGGTATCGGCGTCTATTGCGGCAACTGCAGCTACTTTTTCTCCAACGAATCTGACTCTGTCCTCAGCCAATAATGGGACATCTCTGATTAATCTTCCAACTCTCATACCTTTCGTGTCTTCACCGGTAATTATTGCGTGAACTCCAGGAAGTTGGGATGCACGACTAATGTCTATTTTTACAATTTTTGCATGTGGATAGGGGCTTCGTAAGACCTTCCCCCAAATCATACCCGGCAGGTTGACATCGGCAGCATACTGGAAACTACCTGAAACCTTGTCAGGGCCTTCTTGCCGAGTAATTGGCTTTCCAACGGCTGTATATGTAGTCATAATTCGTTTCTCTCCGAGCTTGTTGAGGTAAGTATAACAGTATCTGAACAGATGACGAGTGCCAATGCAAGGTTAGGGTTTTACGGTACCATGTTATTATGAGGCCAAGGGATGAAAATATGGAGGTTTGTGTATGCCTTTTGGAGGAAATGACTGGCTTGCATTAACAGAAGAAACCCCTATCGAGCCAGATTTACCGATCTGCGATCCTCACCACCACTTTTGGGATTACAGGCCAGCTAGACTCCCGTATCAGCGCTATTTGCTACACGAATTGCTTGGTGATATTAATAGTGGTCATAACGTCTGCTCCACTGTGTTTATCGAAACGCGAGCTATGTATCGTACCGAAGGACCCGAAGAACTTAGGCCAGTGGGAGAAATCGAATTTGTTCAGGGACTGGCTGCTGCCAGTGCAAGTGGGATATATGGTCCGAGCCGCGCTGCCGCTGCTATTGTAGGCCATGCAAATTTGCACCTTGGTGACGCGGTAGAACCTGTGTTAGAGGCTTTGCAATCAGCAAGCCCAAATCGTTTTCGCGGCATTCGGCATACTGTGACTTGGGATCCGCATCAAGATATCGTTAATACAGCCGCTCAGAATGGACAGGGTCAGTTGTTAGATCAAAAATTTCGGCTGGGAGCACAAGTGCTTGCCAAAATGGGTTTATCCTTTGATGCATGGCTTTACTTTCCACAACTACCCGAATTAGCAGATTTCGCAAGGGCGATACCTGATTTGACGATTGTGCTGAATCACATAGGTGGATTATTGCGCACTGGGCCTTACGCTGACCGAGATGATGAAGTGATCCAAGAGTGGAAAAATGGGATCTCTGAGGTAGCTCAATGCCCTAACGTGTTTGTGAAATTGGGCGGAATAGGACAACCTCGTACTGGATATGATTGGCATGCCAGAACTAATCCCATTGGATCTGAAGAATTATCCGCGACTATGTCGCCATTCATGAACTATTGCATAGAACAATTTACCCCCGAAAGGTGTATGTTTGAGAGTAATTTCCCTCCGGATAAGGTGGGATACTCTTATAATGTTTTGTTTAATGCTTTTAAGCGATTATCTGTGGATTATTCAGCTAAGAATCGGTCTGATATGTTTCATGATAACGCTGTACGGGTTTACCAGATCTCTACATGAATTGTGACGAGAAACGAGCGATATTATTGTGACTGCCTAGCAAGGTTGAAAATCAGATTTAAGGATAAGTTTCGTTAATGAAAATCGATTTAAGAGTTCCTCCGTGTATGCCGGTTCAAGACGTTGCAGATTTCGTTAAAGATTGTGAAACTGCAGGATTTGACGGTGTAGGTATTTTAGATTCTCAAATGTTGGAACGGGATGTCTTTGTGAGTATGGCAATGGCTGCCCAGGCAACATCAGGTATTCGTATAGCCTCGGCTGTTCTTAACCCGGTAACTCGCCACATTTCTGTATTGGGCTCGGCGATCAAAACAGTTTCCGAAATGGCACCTGGGAGAGTTGAGTTCTGGATCGGGCGTGGGTTTAGTTCTGTTCAGACTGTAGGGATTGCACCTGCCAGTGTCAGGCAGATGAGACGGTGTGTTATTACTCTTAAAAATTTGTTATCGGGGGATACCGTGGAGTTTGGTGGTGCCAGCAGCAGAATGAGGCATGGGGGAACTGAGTCGCCAAAGATATTTATCGCTGCTCATGGACCTCGGACAATTGAAGTAGCGGGAGAAGTGGCTGACGGCGTGTTATTACAGGTGGGCCTAGATCCTGGTTCGCTTGATTTGGCTAGAAAACATTTGGCTATCGGGGCTGAACGGTCTGGTCGCGACCCCAATGATATCGAAATAATTTTGTGCGCAACTACCATAATTATGAATGATCAAAAAGAAGCCAGAGAAGTCGCAAGGCCGCTATGCGTCCAAAGGTTGGTCGAAACTAGCCATAGACCTTATCTGGAAGCTGCAGGCATATTTGCTGATCATTTGGATATACCTTCGGAATTAAATGATCTCTACCCTGATATACCTCACGCGGAAGATTGGGATAGAGCCAAGCAACTTTGCTCATTTTTACCAGAGGACATCTTAATTAAGATGTGTGATGCTTTAGGATTAATTGGGACGCCCGAATATTGCGTTGAGCGGATAAAGAAGGCGGAATCCGACGGTATAAATCATCTTTATTTGATGACCAGTGAAAGTTATCAATTCCCCAAGAGAGAGCTAGAAGCCTTTCAGACCAAGATTTTTCCGGCTCTTGGAAATAACTGAACAATTTGGGGACATTGTATTTTCGGTTTCAGTTGGTTCGGTATCTAGACTTGGGTTATCTTTTGGCTTGATTCTTACCTAAACATACAGGCCTAACCAATCAACTCAAAGGTAAATGTCTTTTAATTATCCAAAACTGCTATTGCGTCTATTTCGATTAGCAGGTGAGGTTCAGACAAGGCCGCAACTCTCACACGAGTGCTGGCCGGCAAATTGTCACCAAACATCTTAACTCGTGCGGATTGAGTAGCCTGAGTGGCTGTTGGAGAATTGTCCATGACGAAATTGGTTATTTTCACCACATTGTTCAAGGTGCCGCCTTCGGCTTCTACGATATGTTGAATCCTCTTAAAAATAGCTTCTGTTTGTTCGCCTATGTCCCCAAATTCTGCATCTGTATCTCTGGCCAAGGCTCCAGATAGAAAAAGCATGTTGCCGGCTCTTACTACTTGGGGATGGGTTCCTTTTTGCATGGGAATGCCGTCGTAATTCTTGCGCACAATTTCCATGGTTATACTACCTCTCACGTTCGCATTGGCGAGTATTTGGGTAAGTTAGACTCAACAATAGTTCGATCTTAATCCTGAGTCGCTGGCACCCGCGTAGCAGCAATAAAAAATAAGATAGTTTGCTATTCATCAATGAAGGGTTCTAGGATGTTATTTGTGCTCAACCAATTCGATAAGAACATCGTCTGGCCCTTCAATATATGCCAGGCATGTTCCTCTACCAACGTCGGTATATGGTAGTACGATTCGGATGTTAGCGCTTTCAAGTCTTTCGAGTTCTTCTTTCAAGTCTTCGACATCGAAACCGAAATGCTCAAGACCTAATCTATTCAGTTCAGCGACAGCTCGTTCATCTGATGACCCTGCTGGCTTCGATGAAATGTTGAGCCTGCAAGATCCCCCTACTTCCATTCCTATAGTGATGGTTCCGGGCATCACTTCTCTTTCAGAAACTATCTTGGCCTCAAAATATTGTTCATACCAGGCGGCTGATCTATGCGGATCTGTCGATCGAATATGTACGTGGTTAATGGCGTAAGGCATTTAATCCTCTCCTCAACTTTTTAAGATGGTAGCAGTAATGATGGTTTAAGTTACACTTAGTTCCGCTGTACCCAATCCTTCGATAGATATAAAAGCGCTATCTCCTGTTGTTAGGAACTTGGGTGAAACTATGCTTCCGGTGATTATGATTGATTTGGCAGGTAGGCTAATCCCCTGCGATGATAGTTTGTTGGCTAACCACGCCAGTGGGTTTAGTGGATGGCCCATGACATCATACCCATGTCCGTCACCCACTAGGCGGTTATTGATACTCATGTAACCGTATGCGGAAATCAGGTCGATTTCTTTCCAATTGGATACGGGCTCACCGAGTATTACTCCTGCGTTTGATATATTTGACGCAACCGCAATTTTTAAGTTTATATCGGCTGGTAGACCGGGTGTTCGCCGATTATCTATTACCTCAAAAGCGGGCATAATAGATTCTACTGCTTCACTGACTTTATCCACGTCGTAAGGAGCTTCATCGTAAGAGAGATCATGTTTTAGTGAAACCCCGACTTCACATTCGATTCCCAATTGAACAAAATCTGTAGACGATAGTTCAGATGGAGAATAACGAATGTTTTTCTCTAACATGAGTCCCATGCATGGTTCTGTGACTCCGTTATTTTGTTGTAAAGCGGAAGTGGTATAAGCGAGCTTATATCCAACTACAGGCCCCTGTTTTTCTATGAGGTTACTTTGAAAAGCCTTCTGTATCTCATAGGCCTCATCAAGAGTATTTGGGATGAGACCATCTGACAACAGGAAGGGTTCATCAGATAGGTATTGATCAGTTAGTAGTTGTGCTGCCTGATTAATTATCTCTTGGCTAACCATAAAATAAATCCTCATGGAGAAATTAGATTCAATTATCAAATTACCGAAACGGTGTTACTGATTTATATCAATATATAATTCGATTTATCTACTGTACCAGAATTATTGGGCTGTCCATCCCCCATCTATCACGAGTTCACTCCCTGTGACGAATGAAGATTCATCGGATGCCAGGTATAGGACACCGAACGCTACATCTTGCGGTTGTCCGAGTCTGCGAATTGGATTAGTTGCTAACCTGAATTTGTGAAAGTCTTCATCGTTTATAGCTTCTCTGGTCATATCCGTTTCAATTACTCCTGGATGAACGGAATTAGCTCTAATCCCTTCTTTAGCGTATTGAATTGCGGTCGATTTGGTGAGTAAACGGACAGCACCTTTTGAAGCGTTATATGCTGAGGAATAAGGGCTACCGACTAATCCGGCTATAGAAGATATATTAACAATTGATCCTCCACCGGTCTTACGCATTTCTGGTATCACAGCCTTAGTGCCCAAAAACACTCCTTTTGCGTTTATGTCCATAACCTGATCCCACGAGTCGCTGGTAGTATCTTCTATCCCGAATGTTCTGAATATGCCTGCGTTGTTTACCAGGATATCCAGTTTCCCAAATTTATTTATTGTGGTATTAACTATTTCATTCCAACTGGCTTCATTGGTTACGTCTAGGTAAGCAAAAAGACATTCCCCACCCGATTCGTTTATCATAGCCTCAATTTGTTGCCCTTCTTCCTCCAATATATCTCCTATCACCACCTTGGCACCCTCGTTAATGAAGAGTTGGGCTTCGGCAGCTCCCATTCCCCTGGCTCCACCGCTGATTAACGCTACTTTGTCATCTAACCGCATGTTTCTTGCCTCCCTGGTTTTTAACAATTAGTGAGTCAATTTTGTTATAAAATTAGTGTTTCTCGTAACGGTATTATTTATAGCGAAATCTCAATCAATATCCCATGGATAACAAACTCAAGGTCTTATCCTACCGATGGTAATCCTTGTTCCAATCGTATGTCGTTTATAATTTCTAAAACTCTCTGTTCTAACGGGGGGTATTCTAATTCGAATTCACCCAACAGACGGTTATTGTCTGTGAGATAATTACCGGATTCTTCTATACCGTCCAAGCTGTCGAAGCTTATATCAGCGTTTGGCAAGTATGTTTTTACTATTTCGGACAGATCTTTTAAACTTATTGGATATCCACCAGTGTTATAGATCGGATATTGGCTACGATCTGACATAGTCACCCGTACGAAAGCTTCAGCTACATCATCTACGTGAACTGGTAACCGCATATAACCGCCTTTCGGGAAATGAACCGGCTCATCCGATGCGGGTAAAGTTATACACTGTACGTGATCAGTAGAGCCTCGAACTTTATCGGGACCGGTTACATTTGCTGGCCTAATACCTGTAATGGACATATTGTAGACTTCATTAAATTGTTGAGCTTGGAATTCGTTGAATCTTTTGTGCATGGCATATTGACTGGTTCCGTACATTGGATCGTCTTCGTTTATCACGCGATCACCAAAATTTGACTGTAAACCACTTACAGCGATAGAACTGGCATATACTACACGTTGGACTCCACAGACCCTGGCTGCTTCAAAGCAGTTATCCATGCCCAATATATTTAATTTCATGGTGAAGTGAGGCGTGTCGTCTCCGCTACCTAATAGGTACGCTAGGTTCATTATTCTGTCTGGTTTGCAATGTATAATTGCTTTTATAACGTCTTCAAATTGTATGATGTCGCCACGTATTACTTCTACCATGTCTCCAAAGCTGTTAAAATCTGCGGCTCCTGGATTGATGTCCATGACTGTTACTTTCTCGCCCCGTTGAACTAATCTTGGTATAGCTCTTTTACCGATAAACCCAGTCCCTCCTAAAACCAACGTAGTCATAGTTCCTCCTTTTTGGCAAAGTATCTTAATCGAGATCGGATACAAGCGGCTGAATGGTATTTGTTAAAATACTACATATCTCGAGAAGCCGTGATATTTCCTAGGGTGAAACTGCTAATTCTAATTGATAGTGGGTTGTCTGTCCTGGGCCTAGGATATATGCAGGATGGGTACCAGAATGGGATTCTTTAAACGCTTCACTATTTATCCAATCATCATAATGGGCTTCAGATTCCCAATGGGTAACTATCAAACAGAAATCGTCTGTAGCTTCATGGATTTGGGACCAGATTTCGAGGTTAATAAACCCGAGCTGTCTTTTTATCCCATCTTGGGTTTCAAATAAATCAACAAGTTGTTGAGTACTTCCTTTAGTTATACGTATTCCGTTGGTAGTTATATACATTCAACACTCCAGTAAAGAAATAAAAAGAATAGCCGGCTACGAGGATCGGATTTCGTGTATAAGTTAGTTTGCAGTCGTTAGATATAACATCCATAATAATCTTAATACCACAAATTGAAAGGAGCTAGATAGATGATTCGAGAATCTATCAGTTATCTGGTTTCAGGTAAACATTTAACTATGGACGAAGCTATCACTGTGATGCAGGAGATCATGGATGGTGAGGCTACGCCCGGACAGTTGGGTGCGTTCTTAACCGCTTTGAGTAACAAGGGAGAGGAGCCTCAGGAAATAGCGGGTATGGCTCGGGTAATGCGACAGAAGGCCTTACAAGTAAATGTGGAAGGAAAGTTAGTTGACACCTGTGGGACTGGTGGTGACGGTAAAAACAGTTTTAATATTTCTACAGCCTCGGCATTCGTGGCTGCGGGAGCGGGTCTGCAAATCGCCAAACATGGTAATAGGGCTGCTAGTGGTTCTTGCGGTAGTGCTGATGTCTTAGAGGCCTTGGGTGTAAAAATAGATTTATCCCCTCCAGGGGTAGAACATTGTATAGAAACTGTCGGGATGGGGTTTATGTTTGCTCCGGTATTTCATCCTTCTATGAGGCACGCAGCTCCTGTCAGGCGTGAGATAGGTATACGGACAGTATTTAATATTTTAGGACCTTTAACGAATCCTGCCGGTGCCCAACATCAGTTAGTCGGGGTTGCCTACTCTGAGTTGGGATACAACATGGCAGAGGTTTTAAAATTACTGGGAGTAGAACACGCTATCATAGCCTGTGGTCAGGATGGATTGGATGAATTAACTTTGGATGGTTCTACTACAGGATGGGAGGTCAAGGATGGAGCGGTTACTGAGTGGTCCACGTCTCCACAAGAAGCTGGGCTTCCTAATATAACTCTGGATGCGATAAAGGGGGGCAGTAAGGAAGAAAACGCGGATATAATGCAGAGAGTTTTTCAAGGAGAATCGGGTCCTTATCGTGATGTGGTACTAATAAATAGTGCTGCAGTGATGCTCGCTGCGGATCATGTAGATAATATTGCTGATGGGGTTGCCCAGGCCGCAAAAATAATTGACGATGGTTTGGCGTTGGATAAGCTGAATTCTTTAATATCTATCAGCCAACAAATCGGCTGCGAAATAGAGCGTGATGGTTAGATTTCCCTAGTAGTCAGGGCGTATGCTTTTGAGTCAGGGAGAGTTCTGACATTTGTGGAAATATAAATAATAGATCTTAAGATAAGTAAGGATTACATGGATTATTCCTATGTCTACTATACTTGATGAAATCGTTTCCGCTAAACGTAATGAGTTAACTGATCAAAAGAAGAATGTCTCTATCGGGGAGTTGGAAAACCTAATACGGGACCAGCCGTACCCTTTGGATTTTGGGGCAGCCTTGAGCGGGGACATCATACGTTTGATTGCGGAAGTAAAAAAGGCTTCTCCGTCTCGAGGCTTACTGTGTGAGGATTTTGATCCGGTAAAGCTTGCAAGCATTTACACCACTCATGGAGCAGCAGCAGTCTCTGTTCTGACTGATCCCAGGTTCCAGGGAGAATTAGGACATATTCAAGAAATTAAATCTGCTGGTGCCGCTGGGAGGTGTCCTGTATTACGTAAAGATTTCATTTTTGATCCTTATCAGATCTATGAAGCACGGTCTGTTGGATCGGATGCACTGTTACTTATTGTGTCTATATTATCTAGTAGTCAACTAAAAGAGCTAATAAATGTGACGGAAGAGCTAGGAATGCAATGCTTGGTCGAAATCCATGATTTTGCGGAGATGAATATTGCGGTGGAATCAGGAGCCCGGGTGATTGGCATTAATAATCGGGATTTAAGGACTTTCAAGACCGATTTATCAGTTACTTTGAACTTGGCCAGTGATATCCCTGAAGGAAAGATCATAGTAAGCGAAAGTGGGATCAATTCTACGGAACATTTGGATCAATTGGACGTTGTTGGTATAGATGCGGTTTTAGTTGGGGAGGCTCTGGTTACCTCCCCGGACATAGGCCGAAAAGTAATGGAGTTATCCGGTAAGTGAGGCAGTGACAGTACTTATGCCTATGATTAAGATCTGCGGAGTTAGAAAGGCGCAGGACGCGCTGGTAGCAGCTGAAAGCGGAGCAGATTTTATTGGTCTAGTGTTTGTGCCGAATCGTAGACGTTCCTTGGACTTGGAATCGGCTGTCCAAATAATCGAGGGGCTTAAGGTCTCCTTCCCTACCCGGCCTGAGATTGTTGGTTTATTTGCGGATCAATCATTGGAGCAGGTAAATTTATTTGTTAGCAATTGCAAGTTAGATTGGGTTCAACTTTGCGGCCGTGAATCCTTGGAATATTGTGATGGCGTTCAAGCACGGGTTTTTAAAGTTATCCATGTTCCGGTGGAATCCAATTCCGATGAGGATGTGGAAGAACTGGCTGCGACTATCAACGATTATAGTGGATCTGGACATATGATTACTCTAGATCGTCAAGAAGGTGTGTTGCAGGGTGGTACCGGCTTATCTTTTGATTGGCAGATCGCCTCTAAGTTATCTAAAATGGGATTCAAGTTTGTATTGGCTGGAGGCCTTACGCCCTCTAATGTTGGTGAAGCTATTAAAATCGTAAATCCATGGGGTGTTGACGTTTCAAGTGGAGTTGAGACTGACGGTATCAAAAATACTGAGAAAATTGAGGCGTTTATTAGGCAATCCAAAATTGCATCGCTATGAAGTGTTTTTATATTCTCGTTACTAAATAATACCCATATAGTTTATGGAGGTCGTTGTTTTTGACGTTCGATAAGGTTAGTACATTACCGGATGATAAGGGGAGATTTGGGGAATTCGGGGGCAAGTTTGTACCGGAAACTTTGATGGCTGCTCTAACCGAATTGGAAATAGCGTACAAGGAAGCTAAAGGATCTCAAGAGTTTCAGGAGCAATTACATGACGTATTAACGCATTACGCCGGTCGCCCTACGCCGATATATTTCGCGGAGAATCTTACAAAACATTGTGGTGGTGCTCGTATATATTTAAAGCGGGAAGATTTGGCACATACGGGAGCTCACAAAATCAACAATGCTTTGGGCCAGGGTTTGTTGGCGAGGCGTATGGGTAAAGAACGAATTATAGCGGAAACTGGTGCTGGTCAACATGGTGTTGCCACCGCTACGGTGTGCGCGATGCTCGGGCTCCAATGCGTAGTTTATATGGGTGCTGAAGATATACAAAGGCAGAGTTTGAATGTGTACCGCATGCGTTTGTTAGAAGCTGAAGTTGTATCGGTGCCCTCTGGGACTCAGACTTTAAAGGACGCTATTAACGAGGCTATCAGAGACTGGGTGACTAATGTAGAGTCGACTCATTACCTTATCGGTAGTGTAGTGGGTCCTCATCCTTATCCGATGATGGTTAGAGATTTTCAATCTGTGATTGGTGAGGAATCTCGTGCTCAAATTCTTGAAATGGATAATAAATTGCCAGATTACGTTGTTGCCTGTGTAGGTGGAGGTAGTAACGCTATAGGAATTTTCCATAGATTTATCTCAGATGAGACGGTCTCATTAGTAGGTGTTGAAGCGGCAGGGGAAGGACTGGATTCCGATAGACATTCAGCTACGCTGAGTGTCGGACAACCGGGAGTATTACATGGTTCTATGTCCTACCTCCTTCAAGATCAAGATGGTCAGGTTATTGGGACCCATAGCATATCTGCCGGACTAGATTACCCAGGAGTAGGGCCCGAGCATAGTTTTTTGAAAGATGCTGGGCGAGCTACGTATGTTGGAGCTACTGATGACCAAGCCTTAGAAGGGTTCCATTTGCTTTGTCGAACAGAAGGGATCATACCTGCCTTGGAGTCATCCCATGCTGTTTTCTATGCTAGTGAGTTAGCTCGTAAATTACCTTCTGATCAAAGCATCTTAGTGTGTTTGAGTGGTAGGGGTGATAAAGACGTACCTACAGTAGCCGCTGTAGCTGGTATAGACTTATTAGGTTGAGGGACTTAACTACCTCTATGCTATAATGGCCGAAATTTTATAGGTGGTTCAAGGAGAGTTCTCATGGATATGGGATTAACGGATAAAGTTGCGATAGTCACAGGCGGCAGCGAGGGCATCGGTAAGTATGCCGCATTACGTATGGCGGACGAGGGTGCGAAGGTTATTATAGTCGCTCGGCGTCAGGAAGTTTTGGATCAGGCCGCTCAAGATATACGAACCGCTACCGAAGGCGTAGTCTTGCCGGTTGCGGCTGATGTTGCAGATAAAGATACGGCCGATAAAGTTGTCCAAGCAGCCTTGGATAACTACGGGAGATTGGATATCCTCGTAAATAATGCCGGCGTTTCTATGGCTAAGCCATTTGAAGATGTAAGCGACGAAGACTGGGAGTCGGATTTCGAATTGAAAGTGTGGGGAGCAATACGTTTGATGAGGAAATCTATTCCCGAAATGCGCAAAGTCGGAGGCGGTAGGATTATTAACGTCACAAATTTAGGCGGGCGTACACCTGGAGCTTCATCTATGCCAACTTCGATATCGAGAGCTACGGGTATAGCGATCACCAAGGGTTTGTCCAAAGATCTGGGAGAAGATAACATCTTGGTGAACACCGTTTGTATAGGCGTCATAAAAAGCGGACAGCACGAACGCCGTTACGAACGATTGAAACTTGATAATCCAAACTTAACGATGGATGAATTCTATGCTCAAACCGCAAAAGCTAGAGGGGTACCCTTGGGACGAGTTGCGGAAACTCATGAAGCTGGAGATGTCATAGCTTTTCTAGCCTCTGAACGGGCCAGCTATTTGAATGGTGTAGCTATAAACATCGATGGAGGCAGCTCAGCAGTTGTTTAAGCGACTTTAACCTTTGTCGGGGAATTTATTATAACTATGATGGAGACATATTTTTGATACCAAATTATATTCAAGAGTTCCAACCACCGTCCAGGATCTTAATGGGGCCGGGTCCTAGCAGTGTCCACCCACGCGTGTTACAAGCCATGACTGCGCCGATATTGGGGCACTTAGATTCCCAGTTTTTCGTAGTCATGGAAGACGTCTGCGAAATGCTGCGGGAGATTTATCATACCGACAATTACATGACGCTGCCCCTGTCATCAACCGGCACTGGAGCCATGGAGGCTTCTTGTGTCAATATATTAGAGCCGGGGGATACGGCAATCGTTTGCCGGAATGGATATTTTGGTGATCGATTGGCCGATATAGCAAGAAGATGCGGGGCGGAAGTCTTCGTAGTGGATTCTACATGGGGTAATCCGGTTGATTTGGAAGCTCTTGATGAGGAATTAAACAAGCATTCAAATGTAAAAATGGTTGGGATAGTCCATGCAGAAACGTCAACTGGGAGCTTAAGTCCTCTAACTCGTGCGATAGAGTTGGCCCATGAACATGATGCACTAATAGTAGTAGATGCTGTTACATCTTTGGGAAGCCACGATGTTCGTATGGATGAATGGGATATCGATATTTGTTACAGTGCTAGCCAAAAGTGCTTAGGTGCTCCTCCTGGGCTTGCCCCTATTAGCCTCGGGTCACGGGCTATGGATGTAATCAACGAGAGAAAAACACCTGTTCAGAGCTTTTATTTTAATCTAAAAGATCTTGAAGCATATTGGTCGCAAACTCGTGCTTATCATCACACCTCCCCGATTTCTATGACCTACGGTTTAAGAGAATCTTTACGCATGATGATGGAAGAGGGAATAGATGAGCGTCTTAAAAGGCATGCCAGAACATCTGCTGCCTTACGTGCAGGAGTTGAGGCTCTGGGCTTGCACGTTCTAGCTGATCCACAATATAGATTGAATCCTTTGACGGCTGCGCTAATTCCAGAAGGAGTAGATGAAGCAGTCGTAAGAAGGAAATTGATAACTGATTACAATATAGAGATCGGGGCTGGACTTGGGGATCTGCAGGGCAAGGTTTGGCGGATAGGTCTGATGGGTGAAAGTGCAAGAGAATCTAATGTGTTTGCCTTTTTATCCGCGCTTGAAAGGATATTGCCGGACCAAGGGTACGAAGTCGCTTACGGTTCTAGTCTGGCAGCTGCCCAACAAGCTCTGGCGGATTTTTCAGGTTAAGCTTCCTTGGAAAATTTACCTGCGATGACGCTAAAATGTTTAGCGGGGGCTATTTCCCGGGTTATCTACTGTTTCAGCTTGATATGCTTCATCTAGAAGGTCTACTACGTGGCATACCGTAGTGGCGGATTTCTGGTTTTTAAGGCCAGACTCTATTTGCGCCATACAACCAGGATTTGCGGTAACTACTTGTTGGGTATTTGTGGCCGCTATCTTTTGGAGCTTGTCTTCAAGAATTTGATTAGAAACCTTTGGCTGTATGGCGGAGTAGATTCCAGCGGATCCGCAGCAAACGCTGGAGTCTTCCATTTCGACTAGTTGTACACCAGGTATACAGTTAAGTATCTGACGTGGAGCTGAGGTGATGCGTTGAGCATGTGCTAGATGGCATGGATCTTGATATGTAATTTTCCGTGGTATTCTGGAATTGGGTATTTTAATCGGCAAATTCACTAGAAATTCTGTGATGTCTTTGGTTAACCCACTAAACACTTGAGCTTTTTGGGAATAAACTGGGTCATTTTTTAGCAACTCACAGTATTCTTTCATGTTAGATCCACAACCAGCCGAAGAGGTGACAATAACATCTACTTCCGCTTTTAAAAAAATGTCTATGTTTCGTTTCGCCATGTCGCGTGCAGTTTCTAGATCGCCACTGTGGAGATTTAAGGCGCCGCAACAGCCTTGACCGATCGGGACTACGACGTCACATTGATTTTTATTCAGTACTCGGACTGTCGCCCTCATAGTTTCGCCTTGCATTAGTGGCATTACACAGCCTGAAAGAAGCCCGACTTTATGTTCGGATTTTCCTTGTGCCTTGAATATAGTTTCAGTGGGCGTAAAAAACTTCTTTCCCATAACTGGGAGTTGGGTTTCGAAACTTTCGAGTTTTCCCGGTAATAACTTCAGGATGCGAGATGTCCTAAGTAGGGTTTGAAATCCTGAAATTTGATATAGCCTGATGAGATATGCTCCCACCAACAGTCTCTTAGGATTCGGAAGGGCTACATTCAAGAAATACTTGCTAATCATCTTGAGGTTATCACCCTGCTTGTTTAGCTTGAATACCTGAGCTCTGGAATATTCCATTATGCGCCCGTAGGGAACTCCCGAAGGGCAAACGGCTTCGCAGGCCCTACATTGAAGACACATTTCCCAGTGAGACACTACCCGATCACTGATTGGTAAACGCTCTTCTTTTACAGCCTTCATCAAAGCGATACGCCCTCTCGGAGATTCGGTTTCTACTTTCAATGTTCTGTAAGTAGGACAGGCGCTTAAACATAAACCACAGTGTACGCACCTATACAGATCTGATTCTGAAGGTATATCGTAATCTTGAGAGACTGGTGAATTGTTTAAAGGTTGAACCATAATCTATTTCATATTCCTGATAGAAATCGCCCGGGATTTAGAGTTCTAGACGGATCGAAATTGCGTTTGAGTTCGCGCATGATGTCGGTTCCTGAAATTGCATCACCCCATATATCTATTTCTTTCTTCAAATAAAGTGGACATTGTTCGATTATCGCGGATCCGCCAAGAGAAGTCAGAAATGTACGTAATCTGACTATATCATCAGTCCTAGGTTCAATATGATCCCAAAAAATCAATGACCCGTATCCGAACCCTATATCGATAACTTGACCGATAGGATCGTTAGGTTGATCAGGATTGATATGATAAAAATCGTCTTTCATCAGCCAATCCGCGACTTCTTTTGAATAAGATGGGGGGAAATTAATATTTATCCTGAGAGTGGAGGGATTAGTTTCAGTGTGTCCAAGGTCTTTCAGATTTCCAACTATGTTTATTGCTTCTGATCCCGACGCTTCCAACATGAATTCAGCGCCTAATGTTTTCAACAGGTCAGCTGATTCTCTTAGACGCCTATTGATAGCCCTAGTGCGTCCGGTGAAAATGGCTACCAATTGATACGCCCTATTGTCATGAGTCCCCTGATTGAATAAATGGGATCCTGCTATTGAATTTATGACGTGTAAACCCTGTGGACCATATATCTGTTGTAGAAGGTATTGGCCAGATTCAATAGCCTCAACGTGGGATGCGAATGATGCTAATATCACTGAGTGATTTGAAGGCCTAGGTGCTAATTTAAAAATGGCCTCAACGATTACGCCTAGGGTGCCGAGAGAACCAGTGTATAGCTTGTTAAGATCATATCCGGTTACATTTTTGACAACCTGACCACCGGATTTGGTTTCCATTCCCTGGGCACTAATAATTTTAAGTCCGATTAACCACTCTCGAGGTAGGCCATATGTATGCCGTAATGGCCCAGAGGAGCTTGACGATAGGATTCCGCCTATTGTCGCTCTATTTGAGAGGGGTGCTTCTAAAGGCAAGAATTTATCTGCGGTTTTCAGTTTGTTTTGCAAATCGTCCAGCGTGATCCCAGCTTGGACAGAAACGGTTAAATCTGCCGGTTGAAAGCTTATAATCTCATTTAACTCACCTAAGTCCATAACCACATCTAGCTGCTCAGGAGGATTCCCCAGGGTTATTTGGGTGCCACCCCCCCACGGTACAACTTTTTGTGATTCTGCGGATGACCATTTAAGCAAGTCACATACTTCATTGACTGCGTGTGGTTTTACTACCAAAGAAGGCTGTAGGTTATCTATCATGTATTCAGAGGCAGATTCCGAAGGCATTATCATAGCAGGATTAGCCTGATTTATCGCTGATAAAAGTGATTGATTACTTTCAGGCACTATATATACAGTCCGGGAGAGGTTTCTTTTTGGGGAGACAAGTAGGGCTCTGATCCGTCTGGGAAAATCTTCCCTGGATTCAGATTGTTTTTTGGAGCAAAGGCGTTTCTCGCTTGTTTCATGGCGTTCATGTCGTCAGGATTAAATACCAACGGCATAAATTCTTTTTTTTCGAGTCCGATTCCATGTTCACCGCTCAAAGTTCCCCCTACGGCTGCGCAGTATTCCATCAGTTCAGATGCGGCGGCCATTACTTTGTCAGATATTCCGGGTTCTCTTTCATCGAATAGCATACAGGGATGGAGGTTCCCGTCGCCAGCGTGAAAAACGTTGGCGATAACAATTCCGTACCGTTGGCTAAGGTCACCTACTAAGCGTAATACCTCTACTAACTTGGTTCTAGGGACTACTCCATCCACTAGATAATAATTCGGGGCTATAGCCCCGAAAGAACCGAAAGCAGTTTTCCGTCCTGACCATAACTTTTCACGGTCCTCTGGGTCTTCAGCTATCTTGACATCTACGGCTCCTGTCTCCCATAGAGAGGCTTGGACTTCAGTTTCGATTTCTTCTACTTCCTCAACTAGCCCTTCTAGTTCGACTAATAAAACTGCTCCAGCTCCTTCGGGATAGCCAGCATCCATGACACTTTGGACAGCTTTAATTGTTGTTGAATCAATCATCTCGAGCGCAGCTGGGACTATACCATGTCCAATGATAGCGGAAACTGCGGAGCAGGCAGATTCTATATTTGGGAAGACACCTAAAAATGTCTTAACAATTTCGGGTAATGGCAGGAGGCGGACAGTAATTTTTGTTGCAATCCCGAAAGTACCTTCAGATCCAATAAATGTTCCTCGTAGATCATATCCAGGAATGAATCTCGAAGGTCCGCCCATTTGAACGATAGATCCGTCTTCGAGTACTACTTCCATGCTGAGTACATGGTTAGTAGTTGTTCCATAAGCTAAGCAATGGGGTCCCCCTGCGTTTTCTGCTATGTTGCCGCCGAGGCTACAAGCTTTTTGGCTGGATGGGTCTGGGGCATATCTCATACCAAGTTTCCTGGCATAGGTGTCTAGATCTAAATTGATCACTCCTGGCTCAACTGTGGCGGTACGGTTTTGTGTATCTACTTGAAGTATATGGTTCATTTTTGTAAAGACAACTTGCATGCCACCGGGTGAAGCGATGGCTCCTCCACTTAGACCGGTACCCGAGCCTCTTCCGGAGACCGGAATTCCTTCTTGGTACGCAAGCTCTAAGATTTGGCTTACCTGTTCGGTAGAGCATGGTAGAACCACTACTTCGGGAATTGATTGGTCTACGGATCCATCATATTCGTAGACCAGTAGATCATCTGGATGGGAAATCACGTTCTCTTGTCCCAAAATAGATTCTAGCCGCTCAATGAATCGGTGTTTTTTCAAATTCTCTAATTTCATAACTTATCAGGATGATAGCCCAACCAGTTTCTCATGACAAGCAATTTGTGCTTTGCAGTACTGTCGATAAACTGTATACTGTTGCACGAATTTTGTGGCTTGGATAAGTAATTATTTCAAATTGTAATGTGAGACTTAATTACCAGGAGGGTGTCCATGGATTTTAAATTAGCTGTGCTTACTGGAGATGGTATCGGTCCCGAGGTTACGGCCGAGGGAGTCAAGGTATTGGAGGCTATAGGTCGTCAATTTGGTCACGGATTCAGCTTGGAATACGGTGATGTGGGTGGGATTTCTATCGATAAGCATGGTACCCCTCTTTTGCCAGAGGTTGCAGAATTGGCTGGCTCCTCTGATGCTGTTCTTTTTGGAGCAGTTGGTGGTCCCAAGTGGGATGATCCTGCAGCTTCAATGCATCCTGAGGATGGTCTACTTCAACTTCGAGCTCAACTTGGCGTGTTTGCCAATATAAGGCCAGTAAAGGTCTATCCGAAACTTACTGATTCTAGCGTGTTAAAGCCGGAAGTATTGTCTGGAGTAGACATGGTAGTGGTCAGGGAATTGACCGGCGGACTCTACTATGCTGAGCCTAAAGGTAGAAATCAGACTCCTCAAGGTTGGACTGGAGTCGATACCATGCGTTACAGCGAAAATGAGATCGAAAGGGTTTTGCGGGTAGGGTTCGAATTGGCCCGGGGTCGTAGAAAAAAGCTCGCATCGGTAGATAAGGCCAACGTTCTTGAATGTTCTCGTCTTTGGAGACAGAAAGCTATAGAATTGTCCGAGGAATACACGGATGTGGAAGTGGAACACATACTAGTAGACGCTTGTGCAATGCAATTAGTGCAACAACCATCACGTTTTGATGTCATAGTGTCGGAGAATACTTTTGGAGACATATTAACGGATGAGGCTGCTGTGTTGGCGGCATCTATGGGTCTTTTACCTTCGGCGAGTTTGTCAGATGTCCCTGAATCAGGTCGCAGGACCCAAGGGTTTTACGAACCCATTCATGGTACAGCACCTGATATAGCTGGGAAAGGAATAGCCAACCCTGCGGGTTCAATATTAAGTGTAGCTCTTATGTTGCGATATTCTCTGGGCCTTACCGAAGAAGCTGCCTGTATAGAGAGGGCAGTTGAAGAGGTATTGGACTCTGGGGCTCGTACCGCCGATATATTTGTTGAGGGAACTACTCGAGTGAGCACTGTCGAGATGGGAGACAGGGTAGTGTCCGCTATAAATTGAAGCAGTTTGCTGATGGGGCAAATCCAGAAATGAGAATTTTTGTAGCGAAGTAATTATTAGACTCTAATTTGGATATTGGGAGAAAATTTTTATTTGAGTAGTGCATTGATCATTCCAGTGGCCATATTTCTTGGAAGTGCCGCTGCAGTCATATATTTCGGAGGATTGTTAGCGAAATACGGTGATGCATTAGCAACTCTGACCGGATGGGGACGATTGTTCGTAGGTAGCCTACTGGTTGCATTAGCAACATCACTACCAGAGTTATCAACAAACATATCTGCCGTAAGACTAGCCACTCCTAACCCAGAACTGGCGTTAGGAGATGTGTTTGGATCAAATATGGCGAACATGTTTATTCTGGCGGTAGTAGCTCTAATATTCGGAGGAAAACGGTTTCTGCAAAAGGTCGCGCCTGAGCAAGGTTATCTAATAGTTTTAGCTGCAATAATGACAGGGTTAGCGGTTTTGTTTGCAACCGTGAAGGTAGATATATCTGTGTGGCAAATAGGTATGTCTTCTATTATTTTGCTGGTTGTATATGTCATTGGTATGAAGATTATTTACACGAAGCGCACTGAGGATGCGGATGGCGAAGATCTAGAAGACCCAGGGGTGACGTTAACAAAAGCCTGGGTTATGTTCGGGATAGTGTCCGTGGGTGTAATAATCGCAGCCTTTTTCCTTGCATTCAGTGTTGACCGTATTGCAGAAATAACCGGTATTGCATCAAGTACACTCGGTATCCTTTCAGTAGCAGTCGTGACTTCAATGCCGGAAGCCGCCGCTAGTATAGCTGCAGCTAGAATGGGTGCTGCTGACCTAGGAATAGGCAACCTGTATGGCAGTTGTGTATTTAATATCAGCATATTAGCGTTTGCTGACCCGTTCTTCAGGCAGGGTATATTGGTGAACCAATCAGAACCTGCTCACTTAGTGGCAGGTGGCATTGCCGTGATATTGATACTGAGCGGATTAGTTTTGATATTGGGAAGAGAAAAGCTACACCGGTTGATTTTATTGGGAGGCTTATTGGCTATGGCGGGCTTGTATCTCGCAGGTGCCGTGATTGTAGCTACTTTAGGAGCTCCTGAGCACGGTGATACATCCCTTGCTCAGAGCCAACATTCGAATCTTGATTCGTAGCATTGGTTGATAGCATATCGGTGGTATTCCGGGGGTAGGTTCGTAATTCCGTGTATCTAAATTGCAGCACCGGAATATTGGTTGATTTCTACGAACTCATTTTCATGCTCAGACCAAGCGAACTGGGCGGATGATACTATTTGGTGGTGGTCAATGCCGATTACTAATTGCTGTACGGGGTAGGCAGGGCCATCCCCCCAGGGACTGGTGGCTACTTGTCGGTCGGTTTCAGAAAGATAGGCCTTTCCATTAGGATGTGAGTGATAAATTATCATTGCGGGCATATCACTATCAAAACTTTTGTTTAGGTCTAAGACATCCTCTCCGGAAAAGACGTAGGCCGTTTCAGCAGTCCTTTCACTGACAGTTGGATGAGTCCCAGAATCCTGTGCGTTTATGCATTTTCTAACCACCGTTACCTTGTTGCCTGATTTTTCACCACATAACCAACCACAGCATTCATTAGGGAATGAATTCCGAGCTTCTTGGTAGATCTCCGCTAAAATCTCAGAATCTATTAGGACACTTATCGGAATATTCCCCATCAGGTTACTCCTATCGGTTCGAATGTCATTTCAGCCGGCTAGAGTCAAGCAGGTGTATCAATTGATCTTAAAGAATGCTGGAGAAAAGTGGGGACGGTTAACTGGCAATAAACTTGGCGAATTCGTGTATTGCTTCTTCTTGAGATTTGGTTTGTATTGATCCTGGTCTTAATTGGCGCACGTAATCAATTGCTGACTGAGGTTCATACCCAGATTGAACAAAGTAACAGGCTAATATTGTTCCAGTTCTGCCAATACCCGCCGCACATGTGACTACGATTGGGCGCTCCCAAACCTCGATTTGATCCTCAATGAATTTCACCATGCGTTGTATTTGATCCATATCTGGTGCATTGAAATCTTGTACTGGTTCGAATAGTTCTTCGAAACCCCAGGAATCTGTAGAAATAGTTTGTTCTTCCATACGTATTACAGCTTGAACTTCCTGAAGTTTCAGATAGGTTATATCCCTATTAGTAGTGGGCCCTGCTGCCCCTGCTAATGTACCTTCTATGATCCAACTAAAATTCATATAATCCAAAGTAATACTCCGATACCTAGGTTGGCCTTACTCAAGGTCCGTCCGATTTGATATTCGTCTTAACCCTCGGTTAAAGTGATTTTCCCCCATGCTAGGGCTATTATTATACTGACCAGAGAATCAGTTATCCACTATTCGAAATACTAGGGCTACTTATCAAACGTGTGCGTAGATCCGCTTGAGAAATGTTATGGATCTCCAGGATTTTCAACTTGCTTGTTGCGCCATGTGCTATAAATATACAATTTTTCGGGATTCCTATGAATTTAGAAACTAAAATTATTATTGCATCGTTGGCCTTACCTCGATATGGAGGGCGCTTTACGCGGAGATTCAATCTGCCGTCTTCGAAGCTTGAAACTTCATTTCGCGAAGCTCCAGCCTGGACTTTTATTTGTAGATGAGCGATATCCATTTACGTATCTCTAAAAAATACGCATTGATGACAACTTCTAATATCCCGTAATAACGGATCCAGATCTCTCTGCATAAGCTTTAAATGGATATTAGTAACAGTCTGATATAGTAAATGCAATCGCAATCAAGGGGGAGGTGATCTTGGGACCTAATAACGTAGTTTTGAAAATTGAAAATTCTGTAGCAACGCTTAGTTTGAACCGTCCGGATGCTCTCAATGCCTTGAGTGTTGATTTGCTAAATGAATTTTATCAAGCTTGTTTGCAAGTTGAAGAAGATTCTAGTGTGAAGGCATTGCTGGTTCGTGGCGAAGGTAGAGCCTTTTGTGCGGGAGCAGACCTATTATATTTTGAGTCAATATTGGATGATTTGCAGTTTATGCCGGAATATGTGAATCTACTTAACAAGTGTTTGTCTCAATTGGAGAAACTTCCAATACCTACTATAGCTCTTGTGCATGGCTTTGCATTGGCAGGTGGTTTAGAGTTGATGTTAGCATGTGACATGGCAATAGTTTCAGAGGATGCTCGCATCGGTGATCAACATGCTAATTACGGATTGATGCCGGGTGGCGGATCAACCCAGAGATTACCTAGGCGGATAGGGTTGCAGAGAGCGATGGAGCTTTTGACTACCGGACGCTGGATTTCTGGATCCGAAGCGGTCGATTGGGGGTTGGCCCTGAGGGCAGTGCATCCGGATGCACTTAACAATGAAGTGGATACTTTGTTGGAGAGTCTTCGTAACAAGAGTAGGGTTGGTCTCGGCATGATTAAATCTGTTACTTACCAAGGTCAGAGTTTACCATTAGCTGATGGATTGGCTCTAGAAGGAATGGCTTTTGTGCAGTTGTTCGCAACATCTGATCATCCCCGCCAGGGAATACAGGCATTTAAGGAAAAGAAACAACCTGACTTTTAAACCTAACAGTGAAACGGTGAGGTTCTTACTAGCTTCGTGGTTTGCTAGTCAATGGTAGAAGACAAATTTTTTAAACTAAAATTGATTAGGGTATTTTTTTGAAAATTAAGGACATACTTAAATCTAAGAGAACGATTTCCTGTGAGTTTTTCCCGCCACGGGATAGCGATGGGATACCAGGAGTCCTCAGGACTGCGGGGAGGATACGCGGGTACAACCCAGATTTTGTGTCGGTCACATACGGGGCTGGGGGATCTACAAGGGCTTTTACCGAAGAGATAACTAGTTCACTGAAACGGGATACCGACTTGGAAGTCATGGCGCATTTAACGTGTGTAGCTCAAACTAAGGAAGAAGTACATACCGCTTTGGTAAGACTGGACGAATTAGGAATAGAAAATGTAATTGCGTTGAGAGGAGATCCTCCTGCAGGCCAGACTGATTTCGTCCCCTCAGAAGGTGGTTTTCAGCATGCCACGGAATTGCTGAAACATATTCGTGATAACTTTGGATTCGGTCTCGCAGCGGCTTGCTATCCTGAGGGTCACATTGAGTCAGTTGATCTGATGACTGATATCGATTACGTAAAGATGAAAGTGGATAATGGGGCTGATTTTCTGGTTACACAGTTGTTTTACGATAACCAGGATTTCTTTAAACTATTGGATCGGGCTGCCAGCGTCGGGATAAATGTGCCTATCATAGCCGGTATCCTTCCTATTTTGAATGCCAATCAAATCCGTAGATTTACCTCGCTGTGCGGATCGAAGATACCCAATGAATTAGATGTTCAGCTGGAACGATATTCTGACGATGATGATGCCGTCCGAGAGCTTGGGATAGAATACGCAACCAAGCAAGTTCAAGAACTGTGGAATCAAGGAACTGCTGGAGTGCACTTCTATGTCCTCAATCGAAGTTATTCTGTCTCGAAAATTTTGGATAACCTAAAATTACCCGAGCATATTAAAATCACCTAGGACTTGATAGTGATCTTCCTAGTAACTAAAACTGCTTAACAAAAATGATGTGACTAAAGCGACTGGTAGGGAATGTTCGAATTATCATGGTTTAGGCTGGGGAGTAGGTTGTATGTTAACTACTGGTGTTGACATCATAGAAATATCCCGGATTCGGGATGTTCTTAATGCCTACCAATCACGCTTTTTAAAACGGATCTTTACAGATGTTGAAATCGCATATTGTAGAGGTAGAGCGCCTAATCTAGCCGGACGATTTGCCGCAAAAGAGGCGACCATGAAGGCTCTTGGGACTGGTGTGCGCGGTGTGAGTTGGAAGGATATAGAAATATCCCGAAAAGAAAGTGGGGCCCCCTACGTGTTGCTTTATGGTCGCGCTGCAGAGCGGGCGGATATTTTGGGATTAAAGGACGTCAGCGTCAGCATCTCGCATTCAAGAGATTATGCTGTGGCCTTCGTAGTGCTGGAATGCAATTAGTTAACCCAACAATAGTTAATTCATCTCAAATGTCGGCTATCGAAGAGAAATCAGTTAAATTAGGTATCAGTACCGACCAACTGATGGAGAACGCCGGTCTGAACCTTGCGAAGACACTAAGATATCAGATTGGTGGATCTGCTGGTTTAAAAGTTTTAATTCTAGTTGGTCCCGGTAACAATGGATCTGATGGACTTGTAATGGCTCGCTATTTGGCTAAATGGGGATCACAAGTCACTGTGTATTTAACCGCTCAAAGACCGGATATAGATTTTAAACTGATCAGTGCTCTCGAATACGGAGCAACTTCCATATCGTATAAAGATGACCCGGATTGCAAAAAATTATATTCATCATTAAAGGATTGTCGTATTGTGGTCGACTCCATACTGGGGACTGGTACGTCCCGTCCTTTGGAAGGGAGGCTTAAGGATATTGCTATTACTATCAATCACTGGCGTTTAAGGAGAAGTGACAATCTGATTGTATCTGTAGACTTACCGACCGGTGTAAATCCGGACTCTGGAGAAGCAGATCCCGCTTCCTTGGCTGCTGATTATACATGGTCTCTTGGGTTCCCTAAGCGGGGTTTATTTCAATTTCCTGGAGCCGATTATCGAGGTAAATTATCGGTATTAGATATAGGAATACCTAACGGAGCGGTAGCTGGTACAGATGTGGGACTTCAATTGTTGAGTCCGGGGTGGGTAGGAAATACCTTGCCATCGCGTCCTCTAAATTCGCATAAAGGTACTTATGGGCACACTCTTATAGTGGCTGGTTCAAAAAATTATATCGGAGCTGCATATCTTTCTGCACAAGCGGCTATTCGGACTGGGTCAGGGTTAGTCACAGTCGCATCTCCTGAGTGTATCTATCCAATTCTAGCCTCTAAATTGACAGAGGCCATACATATGCCTTTGCCTGATAATGCCCAGGGTGGGATTAGTCCTGAGGCAGTAGATTTCATACGACCGCATTTGAATAAATATACTGCCTTGGCTCTGGGGTGTGGCTTAGGCACATCTGATGGTACACGCGAATTTGTGGAGAGGCTGTTTTGTGAGCGGCCCGGGTTAGATATACCGTTAGTGTTGGATGCTGATGGTTTAAATAATATTTGTACGGTTCAAAAATGGTGGGAATATCTGCCATCTAATACCGTATTAACCCCTCATCCAGGAGAAATGGAACGCCTTTCAGGTGTACCTGTAGTTTCCATACTAAAAGACAAAATTGGCTTTACGCAAGCTCGGGCAGATTGCTGGAACAAGATTGTAATCTTAAAGGGTGCCCATACCATAATTTCAGCGCCAGATTTAAATACATCTGTATCACCTTTTGCGAATCCTGCTATGTCATCTGGCGGAACTGGGGATGTTCTGACTGGAATAATCGCTTCGTTGATCTCGCAGGGCCTCAGCGGAAGTCTCGCGGCAAGTTGCGGTGTGTATATGCACGGCCAAGCAGGGGCTTCTGCAGCCGATCAACTTGGGGACACTGGATTAACTGCAACAGATATAACGAATGAGTTGCCCAAGATAATTAAGAGCCTAAGAGACATTGCTTGTGCAGCAGGCGTGTCGCGAAATTGGGTTAATTCAGGACTTTACAATAACCGATTAACATAGCTTGTTATGTTATACTCGGCCAAAACACCATGTTATTAGTCTCTTCTAGTTTTAGAGCGAATTTGACTATTTTCAGAGGTTTTAGAAATAATGGAAGAGGTTTTAGATATTTTGGCAGATATATCTGCCGACGTGGCTAACGCCGATTTTATAGAAATTTCTGATTTATCCCCTTCAGAAATTGGTTCATTTGCGAGGGTTTGGTTTACCATCCCTGTAGACCGTCAGCGGTCTATATTGTCTACTATGGTTTCTTTGGCTGAGGACAACACGGAATTAGATTTTTGTGCAGTCTTTAAAATGTGTCTTAAGGATCCCGATGAGATAGTCCAGAAAACAGCAATAGAAGGTTTGTGGGAATACGAAGACAGGTCTATTATTGCTGGCTTAGTTCAAATTTTGAGATCTAACGGGAGCCCATTTGTCCGTTCTACCGCCGCTGTTGCGTTAGGTAAATTTGCTTATTTGACTCAAGAAGGCAAATTACTTGCTAAGGACGAAAGTCAAATATTTGAAAACCTTATGGATGCCCTTTCAGATGAAGATGAAGACCTCGAGGTAAGGAGAAGGAGTCTTGAGGCGGTAGCTCCTTTCAATACGGATGTAATACGTGGTTACGTAACTTGGGCATATGAAAGCGACGATATGGATTTAAAATCTAGTTCTATTTACGCGATGGGCCGGACCGGAGAAGCTAGTTGGATACCGTGTCTGATGAAAGAATTACAAAGCCCGGAGCCATCGGTTAGGTATGAAACGGCTAATGCATGTGGAGATCTCGGCGATGAAGATGTGGTTCCGGATCTTGTCCAACTATTGGAAGATGACGATTATCAAGTGCAGATTGCTGGAATAAATGCTCTAGGAAAAATTGGTGGTGTCTTAGCAAAACGAGTATTAATGCGTTGTATAAAAGAAGGTGATGCTGCTTTAGAAGATGCGGCTCGAGCTGCTTTAGAAGATGTGGAATTTTTGGATGACCCTATGGCTTACCAATCCTAACCCTGTTTTCACGACCCTCACCCAATTGCGCCTAAATAATCGACGGTTTACTATCAAACTATGCCTTATCACAAGTTAGAGGAACTTCCTCAGCCGCAAATCGAAGCGTTATCTGATGCTACTGTTGCCCGTTTAGCTACAGCAGACCGATCAGGTGTTCCCCATGTCGTACCGGTTTGTTTCGGTGTTTCAAATGGTTGTATTTTCATCTTACTGGATCACAAGCCTAAGCGGGCTAAATTAACTAATCTCAAGAGAGTGAAAAATATTCTTGAAAATTCCAATGTATCGTTAATAATTGACCGCTACGATGATGATTGGACTAATTTGTGGTACATACTGATTTCTGGTCATGCGGCATTATTGGAGGAAACGCCTGAACGCCCTGAAGTTCTAGATATACTTGTTCACAAATACCCACAATATGGATCTATAGACCTTTATTCAAACCCATTGATTAAAATAATTCCCAGCAATGTACTTTTCTGGTCATACAATCCTATAGGTAATTAACCGTTACAGCTTTTTTTGACTTTCTTTCTTCTGCGGTATAATTAATAGAGGTCTGCTTTAGGATTAATTTAGGGTTAGTTCTAATCTAAGGAGGGGCATTATGGACGGTGTCACAGCTATTGCTAATGTGTTGAAATTAGAAGGTACCGAGTTTATTTGTTGTATGCCATCGAATCCTTTGATCGAAGCAGCTGCTATTGCCGGCATAAGACCTATCGTATGCAGGCAGGAGCGTACAGGGATTCACATGGCTGACGGATTTTCGCGTATAAAAAATGGTAAGGAGATTGGGATATTTTTAGCTCAGAATGGACCAGGTGCTGAAAATGCTTTCGCAGGAATTGCTCAAGCATATGCAGATTCGGTCCCATTGCTATTTTTACCGGCGGGCGCTGCCAGAAGGAGATCCGGCGTAGACCCTGTTTTCAGTCCAACTAAAAGTTATGAAGAGATAACAAAATGGGCTGCTCAAATCAATTACGCCGATCGAGTTCCTGAGTTGATGCGTAGGGCATTTACAATGTTACGATCAGGGAAGCCTGGGCCGGTGTTATTAGAGATACCTCAGGATTTGGGGACAGAGGAAATCAGTGAGGAAGATTTTGACTACCATCCACCTACCCAAATACGTACATCCGGTGACCCAGATGCTATTGCTGCAGCAGCGAGGGCATTAATCTCCGCACAACGGCCAGTTTTACAGGTAGGTCAAGGTGTACTTTACGCTGACGCTACTCAAGAATTAGTTAGGTTAGCCGAATTTCTACAGATACCAGTTATGACTACCTTAGAAGGTAAAGGAGCGTTTCCCGAAAACCATCCCTTGTCAATTGGTGTTGGTGGATCCAGTACTACAGGAGGAGTACATCGATTCTTAACTGATGCTGACCTGGTGTTTGGGATTGGTTGTTCGTTTATAAAAAGTAACTTTACTGTTCCTATCCCTGACGGCAAGGTTATTATCCATGCTACTAACAGTGATTCAGATATTAACAAAGATTACAGAGCTAATTACCCGGTTGTTGGAGACGCTAAGTTGGTTTTGTCCCAATTCATGGATGAGATAAATCGTCAGACAGGGTCTGCAAGTCGACCAATAAATCAGGTAATGCTAGATGAAATTAGGTCTACTAAAGAGCAATGGTTATCAGAATGGATGCCTCGATTAACTTCTGATGAAACTCCAATTAATCCCTACCGCGTTGTTTGGGATGTGATGAAGGCTATAGACTTGGATAATTGCATTGTAACCCATGAATCTGGTAGTTCGAGAGAGCAGGTAACACCATTTTGGGAGGCGCGAAGCCCAAGGAGTTTTATTGGTTGGGGTAAATCAACTCAGCTTGGGTACAGCCTAGGCTTAGCCATGGGAGCTAAATTGGCTGCGCCAGAAAAACAGGTTGTTAATTTCATGGGCGATGCTGCTTTCGGTATGGTGGGGTTAGACGTTGAAACTGCGGTAAGAGAACGTATACCTATAACTACGATTGTCATGAACAACTCAACTATGGGGATTTATCCGGATAGCCGTATGCCAACTGCTGTAGAACGTTACAATACTAAGCAATTGACCGGAGATTTTGCAGGTGTGGCTCAAGCTCTTGGCGCATATTCTGAGAAAGTAACTGATCCGGGAGAAATAATACCTGCCTTCGAACGAGCCCAGGCAATGAATGAATCAGGGCGTCCTGCTCTCCTAGAATTTATTACCAAGGAAGACGGTGTATTTTCTAAATTCAAATTTCGCTAAGCTGTATTAGTGGGTCGCGTAGGTCGGGCTATTAAAATAAGGCAAGTGCTCACTACTGCGAGAGACGCAAAGTACCAAAAAGCGGCTTGGTAGCTATCAGTATTGTCGTAAACTATTCCAGAAATTAGTGGTCCGACTGCGAAGCCAGCTACCTGTGCCGCTCTGCTAATCCCAAATATCGATCCTAGGGAATTTCGTCCGTAAACGTGAGCCCACAATAATGGTGTCAATAAGTTTACGCCGCTACCTGTGATTCCGTGGAGAACCGCGAATGTGTATGTGCCGCTTAGGCTGTCGGTGTTGATCAGGACCATTATGCTTGCTGCGCCTAACAAATATACTCCTGATAACAAGTATTTTGGAGACAGGCGCTCTGATAAAAATCCCAGGAACAGAGCCCCGGATGCACCCGTTATAGACATGATACTAATAGTTCCGACTGCTTTCATTGGCTCTAAACCTTGTTGTATAAGGTGTGGCACGAGATGTAGTCCTATTCCAGACATACCACTACTTACAAGAAATAAAGACACAATGATCAGCCAAAAGCTTCTTGATTTTAGTATGAAGTGAAACGGGGTATCGTAGTTGGCTGAAGGAGCATTCTCTACTGTGTAGACCGCGCCGTTTTTGGTTTCTGAAGATAATTGGATTCCGTCAGGCAATAACCCCATATCTTCGGGTTGGCGTCGGATTAGCCAAGCACACGGGATGGCTCCGAAGATCAGCATGCCACCACCTAACATCAACCAGGCGCTTCTCCAGCCATAGTTCATTATTACTAGTTGCACGACAGGAGCCATAATTGTCATGCCAGCAGATTCCGAAAAAAAGATGATACCTGTAGCTCTACCTCTAAATTTAGAAAACCACTTTCCCACTGCAGGTGCAGTACCAATTTTTATTAACCCTTGATCAGCAATTCGCGCGAAAGTAAATGCTACGTAAAAGCCGAGTAAGGTTTGCGCTAATGCTAGATAACTGCAGGATAGAGCAACCGTTAACCCTCCAAGAGTTAGCAAAACACGGGAACCCAATTTGTCTACTATACGGCCACTAAGTGGCGCTAGTGCAGCTCCTAGTAATGCTCCTAGACTGGTGGCCCCCGCTAATTCTGTTCTTGTCCAGCCAAACTCTTGGCTCATAGGGGTGACAAAAATCGTGAGAATACCAATTGCAGTTGCTGCATTGGCGAACCCAATACCGGACGAAGCCGCAACAATTAACCATCCGTAGTATATTTTCTTACTTCTCAAACCCATGTTCCTTAAAGGAGACTCCAGTTGCGATTCCTTGTCAAATCATGGTTCGTATCTAGGAAGGAGTAATTTATTTGGTTATTATCGTCTATTGATTCGTAATGATCACTGTAGATGAAGGGTATTAGCCTGATTGGTTTGGGCCTCGGGCCAATTTTGAATGGTTAAATTCGTCTATATGAAAATCTGGGAGTTACATTCTGGGATCTTTAGATCCTAACCGGGCGAGCCGTACTTAATAGCTTGGGATGACACTATTTGCATTACTCACTAGTAAACTAAGTTCAAGGCTTATTAGATACCGGCCCACTCGTGGATTCGTTTGCTTGATAGAAAAGTAATTTTTATTAACTTTTATATTATCACCAACCAACGGCGCAGCCGTCTTTTCGAGATTCCGACCCACCCCATAACACTCCTGTATCGGGATCGCGAGAAATAATTTGAGCTCCACCCATTCCGCCAGATCCTCCCCGTTGCGGTCCTGCCATCAAATTAACTGTGTGACCCATCCCCTGTAGTTCTTTAACAACAGATTGGTCTACTCCCTCTTCCAGGACTACCCCTTCACCTACTACCTGGAATCTTAAGGCGTCTATAGATTCTTGGGGATTCATATTCAAATCAACCATATTGTTGATCATTTGTAAATGCCCCTGTGGTTGCATGAATCCACCCATGACACCATAACAGAGAGTAAGATCACCGTTTTGCGTGGCCATGGCGGGTATAATTGTGTGATATGGGCGTTTGCCGCCCGTTAATGAGTTAGGGTGATCTGGTTCCAGAGAGAACAGAGATGCTCTGTTATGCAAAACTATTCCTGTTCCTGGTACGACTAAACCGCTTCCGAAATTGGAGAAAACGCTATTTATGAAGGAACAAGCGTTACCTTCGCTGTCTATGCAACTAATATAAACAGTATCACTTCCCTCTAAGATTTGGCCGTAAGGGACTGACTTCATTGCTGTAGTACTGCTAATCAATTGACGCCGTTGGTCGGCATACGACTTAGAGGCCAGCTGTTCTATTGGGACAGTTGATTTGCGTGGATCTGCTATATATCTAAACCCGTCCGCAAATGCCAGCCGCATTGCCTCTATTAAATGATGGTAGCGTTCAGAACTTTGAGCGCCCATTTTGGCCATATCAAACCCTTCAATTATATTCAAAGCTTCGAGCGCTGCTATTCCTTGGCCATTTGGAGGACATTCCCAACATGTGACTCCTCTGTAGTCTGTGGATATTGGTTCGTCCCAGTCGGAAGAATGAATTTCGAAATCTTCGTTTGATAACCACCCACCTTGTTCCTGTACAAATGCCGCGATTTTTCCAGCTATCTCGCCTTTGTAAAACGCTTCGGACCCACCTTCAGATATAGTTCTTAATGTACGTCCAAGCGTGGGTATGGTCATTGTTTCGCCATGATATGGAGCTCGACCGTTGATTAACATCTCTTGGCCCGATGGAAGCCTTGAAATTTTTTCTTCGACTTGGCGCCATTGATGGGAAATGATTTCTGTTACGGGAAAGCCTTCCTCGGCATATTTTATAGCGGGCTTCAGAACTTCGGATAGACTCATAGACCCAAAGGAACCAAGGATGGTTTCCCATCCGTGTACTGTGCCAGGTGTGGAAACGGAATAAACACCGAACTCCGGCACTCTTTTGTGCCCTTGGGATAGTAATTGGTCGATAGAGGATGTAAGGGGCGCAGCGCCGCTACCGTTCAGAGCGTATATTTTTTTCTTTTTAGCATCCCAAATTAAGGCGAACATATCTCCGCCTACTCCAGTAGAAATTGGTTCAACAACATTAAGTACCGCCGCACATGCAACCGCCGCATCCACAGCGTTCCCTCCGTTCACCAGAGTCTGGAGCCCGACCTGCGCTGCCAACGGTTGACTGGTTGCACACATCCCATTCTGGGCCAGGACGGGGGATCGGCGAGAGTTGAAGAACATACAATTATCTCCTTGGGACTGGGATAGGACGGGGCCAGTTTAACATACGGGTTCAGTGACCGCACGTTGCTAGTCGAGCTGGTTTAGATGTCGTGATAAATCCTCTGTGTTAACATACATATCACTGAGTAAGATTTTTGCATTCTTTGAATCCATGTACGCGGTAAATTAACCTCAGAGAATGTTCATTTGAACAATCGCATCACATTAAAAGAGGAGTTATATTATGCCAGTAGACGTAGGGCAGGCGGGGCCGGACTTTAGTTTGTATGACACAGATCGTCAACAACGGACATTATCAGAGTTCAAGGGACAGAATGTGGTAATAGCTTTTTTCCCCGGGGCGTTTACAGGCGTTTGTACCACTGAGATGTGTACTCTGAGGGATAGCTTATCGCAGTTCAATTCGATGAATGCGCAAGTTATCGGGATTTCAGTCGATGGTGCTATGGCCCAAAAGGCCTTCAGTGACCAAAATAACCTGGGTTTCACTGTTTTGAGTGATTTTCAGCGCCAAGTTGTGGAGCTTTATGATGTCCGTCTTCCAAACTTTGCAGGTATGGAAGGTTATGTAGCAGCTCAGCGGGCTGTGTTTGTGTTAGATAAAGATGGGGTTATTAGATATAAATGGGTGGCAGAGAGCCCGGGAAACGAACCGAATTACGATGAAGTACGACAGGCTGTTGGCCAATTATCCTGAGTCCTGTTTATTTTGAGGCGTTATAGTGAGATACCCTGATTGAAAAACACTTTGTTAATCAGGGGACATCGACTGATAGACAAATCTCCAAGCATTGATTTTTGGATGTGACGGATGGAGTTGCTATGCGAGTTTGACCCTTTAATTCTTGATCATGGGTTGCCATATTTTTGTTATCATGATGAAAATTAGTTGAGGAAGAACGGATGTCGTTAAGTGAAGTTAAAGCTTTAATATTTGATGTGTTTGGTACTGTGGTAGATTGGAGATCTAGCATTATCAATCAATGTCAGGAATTAGGCAGGTTAAAAGGTGTAGAAGCTGATTGGGGTGAATTTGCTGATTCATGGAGGGGGCAATACAGACCGTTCATGGATAAAGTAAGGAATGGTAATTTGCCTTGGACAAATTTAGATGCGTTGCACCGGATGTCTCTTGATGTAGTCCTAGATCAATTCGGATTGTCGGGTTTTTCGGACTCAGAAAGGGATCAAATGAATTTGTTTTGGCATAATTTGTCTCCATGGTCAGATTCGGTCCCTGGTCTTTATCGTTTGAAGAGTAGATATATCATTGCTACCATGTCTAACGGTAATATCGCTCTGATGACCAACATGGCTAAAAATGGTGGGTTGCCTTGGGATTGTATACTTGGGGCTGAAGTGGCTCAACATTATAAGCCAGATCCAGAAAGTTACCAGACCGCTGTTAACCTCTTAGGTTTGAAACCCAACCAGGTGATGATGACTGCTGCTCATCAGGGTGATTTGCTTGCTTCGCAAAAAGTTGGGTTGCAGACTGGATTTATTCCCCGACCAATGGAGCATGGTCCTGACAGGACTCCTGATCCTACTCCTGATCCTTCGTTCAATGTAGTAGCGACAGATTTTATGGATTTAGCCACTAAGATGGGAGTTTGATAGGACTTATTCCACATTCGTGAGCCACTAGTTGATAAGAACGAAGTCGGTCTTCATAAGCATGACAGATTGTTACTATGCTGAGATCCCGGGTCTCATATCGTTCTGATAGGTCGTAGAGTCCGTCCTTAACTTGTTGAGGATCGCCGTCTACACAATTCCTGCTGTATTGTTCCATAAAAGCTAGCTCATCGTTTCTGTAAGAGAAATTTTGTGCATCCTCTACTGATGGAATCCCTTGTGCTCTTCCTGTAATCGACTTTAATCTTGCTAAATTTCTGCTGGAAGCTAATTTGAGTGCTTGTTCTTCCGTTTCAGCACAGAGTACGTGAATACCTACGTTAACTAATGGTTCTGACAGGTGATTTGAAGCTTGGAAATTTCTTCTGTAACCTTCTACTATCGCGGGACCTTCGTGGGCCCCTGAGCCAAAAAAGTGAGCGTATGCGAAAGGTAACCCCATCTGTGCTGCCATCATGGCACTATCATACCGAGATCCTAATAGCCATACTTCTGGATAGGTTTCTGAAATCGAGGGAGAAGCTTGGATGCTGGAAAATGGGTGATCCTCTCCGAGAGTATTTGAAAGGAAGCCTAGTAGGTCATGAATTTGTTGGGGGAAATACCGAATTTCTTTGGGATGACTCGGGAACGCTAATGCGGAGGCTGTGATTTGGTCGCTTCCAGGGGCTCGTCCAACCCCTAGGTCTATCCGACCGGGATAGAGTGAGTCTAGTAAAGCAAAATTTTCGGCGACTTTCAAGGAACTATAGTGCGAAAGCATGACACCCCCACTGCCTACCCTTATGGTATTGGTATGTGCCGCAATCTGACCTATCAACATCTCGGGACTTGTCCCTGCGAAATTGGGTAGGCTGTGATGCTCTGCTACCCAATAGCGTTGGTACCCTAAAGCTTCTACTGCTATAGCTAAGTCTATTGTTTCTCTCAATGCTATTCCAGCGGTGCTTCCTTCTCTCATTGGAGACTGGTCTACTACACTTAGTGTTAGGGAGTCGTTCAATTTGGCACCTCAGTATTATCATTAAGTAAACTAACTATGGGGGTTTATTATTAGATGCTGATACCAAAGTCTAAAATCAAGGTACTGGTGTTTTTAAGTCGTATAGGAATCTAATCATTCTACTCTAATACCATTTATACATGGGATATCACTTTTGAATTTTGGGTAAGACTATTGAATTAAATATATATGATTATATTTCACTTCGGTAGGACCTAAAAGTTCAGATCTAGCTTGTTCTGATTCTAGGCTTTTGAGCTGAACACTTGTCAAGGTTGGATACCACGGGTATCCTGTTTACGTTTTTGAATGCCCGTTTTATTAAAAGAATTGATGGGATTGTTGTAGGTGAAGTTTTTGGGACCGATTGGTTTCGTTTCCGTAAGCAAACTCAGGTTAAAAAGGTATTTCACAGAGCGCATAATTAGGATATCACTGCTTTTATGTAGTGTGGTTTCTATTCTTACTACAATCGGAATTGTCTCCGTCTTAATATTCGAGGCGGGGCTTTTTTTTGCAGAAGTATCGATCATAGAGTTTGTGACAGGCACTAAATGGACGCCTCTTTTCTCTTCTAAACATTTCGGTATCTGGCCCCTATTAACTGGAACGTTACTAACATCTTTTGGAGCCATGTTGGTAGCCTTACCACTGGGTCTCTTGAGTGCGATTTATCTCAGCGAATACGCACCAAATTCAGTAAGGCAGATACTTAAACCTATTCTAGAAATCTTGGCTGGAATCCCAACTGTCGTTTATGGTTTCTTCGCTTTGTTGTTTGTGACACCATTACTGCGGAGTATTTCTGATGACGTTGCCATTTTTAATGCCATAAGCCCTGCTATTGTGATGGGGATTATGATTTTACCCATGGTTTCGAGCCTTAGTGAAGATGCTATGAGAGCGGTCCCTAGATCGTTGAGGGAAGGAGCTTACGCTTTGGGCGCTACTAGGATGGAAGTTGCAACCAAAGTAGTAGTTCCTGCTGCATTATCTGGGATAGTAGCAGCTTTTATATTAGCGGTGTCTCGCGCCATAGGTGAGACCATGATAGTTGCTATCGCCGCGGGTAGTAATCCTAATTTCACGTTTAATCCTTTGGTGCCAATACAGACTATGACTGGGTATATAGTTCAAGTTGTTCTAGGGGATGCGCCTACGGGAACATTAGCACATAAAACTATATTCGCAGTCGGTATTAGTCTGTTCTTGATAACTTTAGTTATGAATCTTCTAAGCCAGATAGTGGTTGGAAAATTCCGAGAGGTCTACGAATAGGTATGGAGCCGGGCTACCAACATTTTCAACGGAGTATGTCTTTAAGGAAGTGGAAAGGCAGGATTTTCCACCTGATTTGTATGCTTGCTATACTGTTAGTGTTATTGGTATTGGCTACCCTCCTTTATAATATTATAGAACAGGGTTGGCACCGTATAAATTGGGATTTTCTGACCGGATTTCCTTCTCGAAACCCTGAGAGGGCAGGGATATATGGAGCCCTGATAGGTAGTGTATATGTGATATCTATAGCAT
>ENA-UPTF01000212-UPTF01000212.1-marine-metagenome-genome-assembly--contig:-NODE-212-length-41717-cov-5.305884_pt1 | contig 41717 bp, 38 predicted proteins | sample MGYA00238166_ERZ767019 | MGnify/ENA primary metagenome ERZ767019 (study PRJEB28930, sample SAMN06266391) | marine metagenome | isolation source: Sea water from 250 m depth | place: Atlantic Ocean | study... | reverse complement strand
GCCAGTAGAAGAATAGGTGACCTCAGGATTTCTTACAGTTGTTGATGAAACTGTAGCTGCACCAGGAAAATCCCATTCCCATGTAGCATTATGATGATTCAAAATAGAAAAATCTTCAAATTGTATTATTCCAATTCCTGAACATTCACTTAACTTTCTCTTAGAAACAAAAGGTTGAGCTTTTGGTTTTGATTCTTCAAAAAAATCCCTTTCCCAAATTCCTCTAGTTCCTGCAATTCTTATCTTTCCATCACGATAAAATGGAAGTATTTTAGCAATTTGGAAATTTTTCGGTAATCCTTCTGTAAACATTTGCCAATCCAAATGAGAATTATTACGATACCATACTTTATTTTTAGAAGTAACATATACTCCTCCATCGGTTCCTTCTTGAACTTGAATATTTACAATACGTTCACCATCAAATATATCAGTTGAAAGATTAGTCCATGAATTTCCTAAATCAGTAGATTTAAAAACTTTATTATTATTATCCCATCCATTTCTTAAAGCTAAGAATAATTCATGCTCAATATTAATAGAGAGATACATTGTTTCATTACTTGTGAACGGAAGATTAATATCACTCCATGTACTACCTCCGTCTTCAGATTTCCATAATTTTCCAGATGAACCTACCTTTTGAGTAACAAAAATCAAATTAGGATTTTGACGTGACACTTCTATAGCCTTAACCAAATCTTCTTCTTCTGTTCCAAAAGCCTTAACCAAAGAAAAACCAGAACCACCATTTTCACTTTTCCAAAGTTTATGATCTTTACCAAGATATAATGTGTTCCAATATCTAGGATCATTGACTATCTCACTACGTTTTGAAAAAACATAACTTTCATTAGGAAAAAGTGAGTATTTTGTAAGGTTATTAATATATCCTGTAATAATATTAGGGATTTCTTTTCCATTAATATCACTGTGGTATACTTTTCTGTTTTCACCCTTATTAACATACCCTGTAGCTGATTCTCCACCACCTAAAGATAAAAAGTTACCTACTCCATATGTTTCATAATAAGCAGCATTACCATTATGATAACGCCCTCCAACCATAACATCATAATTCCAACCTTGATCATATCCCCAATAAGCAGATCCATTTAATCCTTTATTTCTGGATTCAATAAAATCAAGATCACTATTATAATAATCAATACCTCCATCAGAAGCTACCCAAACATCGTTTCCATTTATTTCAATCTCTTGAATATCAGGATGTCTATAGCCTGGACCACAATCATCACATCCATATCCTCCCCATCTCCTATAAGATTTACCTCCATCTTCAGACTTAAATAGGTTAAGTGAACCCATCAAAAACTTATTGGGATCAATGTCTGAAACCTCAATATCAAGATCCCAAAATCCTTGATTATATCCAGTTGTAGTTACTCCAAAATGTGTAAAACACCAATGATCATCACTATAAGGACCACCAGGTTCATTATCAGGATTACCATCATTATTTCCATCATATGGAGTTGTCCATAATTCTCCTGCATTATCACTTCTATAAATTCCAATAAAATTATTATCATCAATACCATCATCTTCATCACCAAGCAAAACAACATATATTCTATTTGGATCTGCATCTGTTAAACCAATTCTAGCTCCCCCATTGGAAAGAGCTACACCCCCTATAGGATCATACCAGCCACTTGCTTTAACAGAAAAACTTTGTCCACCATCTATAGACTTTAATATTTCTGTTATATTTTTTGTTGTATTGCTTTTAGCAATAAAAATAGTATTGGAATCATCTGTTTTAAATTTAATATCCCATACCCTATCATTAAACACATTTAACCAAAAATTTCCCCCATCAATACTTTTATACAAACCTTTATTACCCGCAATCCATATTAAATCTGAATTATCTTTAGAAATTTCAATTGCTGAAATTTGAAAATCCGAACCATAAAAAATCTCATTCCATGTATCACCTCCATCAATACTTTTATACATATAACCATCTCTATTTGTAAAATATACTATATTTTCATCTGATGGATCAATTTCTATAGTTTCGACATGCCCATTTAAATTATAATCATCACCGACAGCTTCCCAAGAAACACCTTTATTTTCTGACTTAAAAACACCTCCGGTTTCTCCACCAGAAAAAAGAATATTTGGATTTGACAATGATTGGTCAAAAGTATAAACATTTAATTGTGATGATTTTGGAGATATATCATCTTGGGTATATATATCATTTTGATAAGTTGTAAAAGTTTCAATAGGGCCAATTGACACCCAACTACCCTCATTTCCTTCATGATTTGAAAAGCTTAATTCATTATATGTAGAAGTTTTTATTAATTGATATGGTTTTTTAATAGGAATTTCAATAGTACCATCATCTAGTAGATAATCCATTGAATTAATTATCATATTAAAATACTTAAAATTTTGTGTATGTGTATTTTTCTCAAAAACACGATCTCTGTAATATTTATCATATTCTCTATGAATTTCAAAATAATTTGGGGATTCTGAATACAAAAGATGCACCCAATGAGGATCTTTATCACTTATGGGAGGAACTGTCTTAAAAAGGGACTCGTACTTTGGTTTTGGCAAAAACATTCTAGCATTGTCTTGAGCCTCAACACATTGAAAAGAGAGGAAAATAAATATAAAAATTCTAATCATATTAAATCAATTCAACACCAAGACCTGGTTTATCAAGTGGTTTCATTACACCATTTTTTAAATTAAAACCGCCAGAAACTAAGTCTTTAGCTAAATCTAAACTACCATCCAAATCTAAATATTTTGTATTAGGAAATGAAAGAGCAGTGTTTAATGCAGCAGAAATGCTTATTATACTTTCATCGTTACAACCCCACATAAGATCAATATCATTTAATAAAGCAACATTAGCTATTTTTCTCCCAGAAGTAATTCCTCCACACTTCATAAGTTTAATATTAAAAATTTTACCGTAATTATTCTGAGAGTATTTTATAGCATCCTCATATGATACAAGGCTCTCATCAAGAGCAATAATTTCTTTTAAACTATCAGGTAATTTTAAAAGTTGCTCAGTATTATCAACACTGATGGGTTGTTCAATTAGCTCAACTCCTGTTGTTTCATTACAAAACTTTATGGTATCATCAATTGACCACCCCTGATTAGCATCAATTCTAATTTTAATTTTACTACCAAACTTCTCATTAATCTTAGTAATTCTTTCAATATCATAATCAATCTTGTCCCCTAACTTAATTTTTATATACCTAAAACCAGAGGAATAATACTCATTAATTTCTTCGATAGTTTCAGCAATATCTTTTATTCCTACAGTAATAGACGTTGGTAATTCTGGTATTATTCTTCCAAGAAATGACCCTAATGAAATATTTATTGATTTACAGAAAGCATCATAAAGAGCAATGTTATATGCTGCTTTTGAACCAGGATCATTAATAAATTGATTTTCTACTTTATCTATGTTACTTACCAAATGAGAGATATCTCTACCTATTAATTCATTTTTAAAATCAAGAGAATTTTTATAAGACTCAGCAGTATCTAATCCCACAACATATTTAGAAACATTTGATGACCCGAGACCAACAGTTCCATCGTTCAATATTATTTTTATAAATATGTTTTTTATAGATGATGTAGTCTTATATGCTATAGTATATGGCCTTGTAAGTTTGATATCTGCTAATTCTATTTCAATGTTATCAATTACCATATTTATTTTTTAAAATTTCAACTATTCCATCCATCCCCTCATCAATAGGTAAGAAAACAGGAATATTTAAATCAGTAGCTATTGATTTTTTGTGAAATATTTTTTCTTGATCTGTCATTCCCTGCGTGTTTAATGTAATAGCTATAACATCTTTTCCATATAATTTAATTAGATCTATTTCAGACTCAAGAGAAGGCATTATTGCATCAACATGTTCCCAACCATCAAAATGCTTTCTTTTTGGTGAATGTTGCAATATAACACCATCAACATTTGCAGAAATTAAGAATTCACTACCACATGGGCCAGAAGGATTCCTAAGAGCTGCCTGACCTTCAATTAAAATAAACTCTGGTTTCTTGTCTTGATAACATTCACATATTGATCTTTCTAATTCACCAGAAACAAAATCATTTAGTGTAGAATCAAATATGAAACCATAATCCCAACCTTGCATCCAACCAGTCTGACCAGTATATATCATATCAGAACTAATATCATGTTTTTCCAATGCCTCAACTACTAATTTTGCAGTAGTTCTCTTACCCAAACCACAATCGGTACCCAAAACTACAATTTTTGGTGATTTAACATCATAAATTTTTCCAGACCAAAAATTTAGTTGATCTCTAGATTTTGATACTCTTACATCATATATTTTAACATTATTATCTTCTGCAATTTTCTTAAGCTGAGAATCATAATTTAATATAGAATGAAGGCCATTAACAATAGAAATATTATTATTTAAAGATAAAATAACATCATTTCTCATTTCTTTAGGTAAGATTCCTCCTGCAGAAGCCACGCCTATTATACAATAATTAACATCAATTCCAGCTTCTAAAAAAGATTCCACATTTTTAAATACTGGTATATCACTTTCAGTACTAGACATAAATACATTACCATGCTTATTACTATGAACATATTTTGCATGAAACTTATCATCAATAACAGATTTTATGATAAATCTTTTAGAACCCCTTATTAAACCATGGGCAGTTTTAGCAGATTTTGTATCAAACTTACCATTTGTCAATACAATTGCATTACCTGATACTTTCATTTTAAATTATAAAGAATGTTAGTTTGTCAATATTAATAATTTTGAGATTTATATTTGCCTTAAATTATGAAAAAATCACTTAATACAAAACAAATAGATATTTTAAGAAAAAAAGGAACTGAACCTGCCTTTTCTGGTAAGTTACTCCATAATAAAGAAGATGGTTTATATTCTTGTGTAGGATGTGGAAATACATTATTTTCTTCAAAAGAAAAATATGACTCAGGTTCAGGATGGCCTAGCTTCTTTGATACGTATAATTCTAAATCAGTAAAAACAAAAATTGATTATTCTTATGGTATGAAAAGAACAGAAGTTATTTGTTATAATTGTAATGGACATTTAGGTCATTTATTTGATGATGGACCAAAATATACTGGAAAAAGATATTGTATTAATTCAAAGATTTTAAATTTTACTAAAAAATGAAAAGTGTAATTGGAATTGATATTGGAGGAACAATTACAAAAATTGGAATTGTTTCTAAAAAAGCAGATATATTAAAAAAAACATCATTTAGAACAAAAGACTACAAAGATTTTTCATCATACATAGATAAAATACATTCTTCAATCGTTAATATCAATAATAATATTGAAATTTTAGGTATTGGTATTGGTGCACCAAATGCTTCAAAAAATGGTACTATTGAAACACCTGCTAACCTCAACTGGTCTGGTAATTTAAATCTTGTTAAAACCCTTAAAAAAAAAATAAATCTACCTGTTTTTTTATCTAATGATGCTAATTGTGCAGCAATTGGTGAAATGATGTATGGTAAAGCTAAAAATTTAAAAGACTTCATAGTTATAACATTAGGAACAGGTCTTGGTAGCGGAATCGTAAGTAATGGTAAATTAATTGAAGGATATGACGGTTTCGCAGCTGAATTAGGACATTTTTCTATTAATAATAGTGAAGGGAGATTAACAGGACTTGGAGTTAAAAGTGGACTTGAAGCATATGTATCAGCGACTGGAATTAAAAGAACAATAATGTACATGTTATCTAAATATATGAATGATAGTATTTTTAGAGGAATAGCATTCAATGACTTGCATGGTGAAGATATCACAAAAGCTGCAGAAAATAATGATTTTATAGCAATCAAAGCTTACGAATACACTGGAAAGATACTCGGTAAATCATTGGCTAATTTTGTTACTTTCAGTCAGCCAGAAGCAATAATTCTTACAGGAGGTTTAGCTCACTCTGGAAAATGGATACTTAACCCTACAATAAAATCATTTAATAAAAATTTACTCCCATTCTATCAAAATAAAGTAAAAATTTTATTATCTGGTCTAGAAGATAAAGACTCTGCAATTTTAGGTTCAGCTGCCCTGGTATGGAAAAATATATAATAAAATTATTAATTGTCTTATTCTATTTTATAAGCAATCCAATGCTTGCACAAAAAATATACGTAGTTGACAATAATAATGAACCTATCTATAATGTAAGCTTTTATAAAAAAGACCTTTCAAAGGGTATTTTTTCAAATTTTAATGGTGAAGTAGATTTATCAATATTTGAAAATAGAGATAGTATAGTAATTCAACACCCAACTTTTAATAGTACTATAAAAATTAAATCTGAGATAGTTAAACAAAAAAATATAATTCTATTTGAAAAAATAATTAATATCGATGAAATAGTTTTTTCAGTAAATAAGTGGAGTGAAAATTTAAGTGATGTAAGTAATAAAATTCTTAGTATCTCTGAAAAAAAAATAAAAGAATTATCTCCTCAAACATCTGCAGATCTTCTCGAAAAAACAGGTGAAGTTTTTGTTCAAAAAAGTCAATTAGGAGGAGGAAGCCCAATGATTAGAGGATTTTCATCAAACAGAATATTATTGTCATTAGATGGCATACGAATGAATAATGCAATATTTAGAAGTGGAAATATTCATAATATCATATCAATAGATCCAAATACTCTAGAAGGTGTTGAAGTTCTATATGGGCCAGCTTCAGTAATGTATGGAAGTGATGCTATTGGTGGAGCAATAAACTTTAAAATAAAAGATCCAAAATTTAATATTGATAATAAAATAAAAATTAATGGCTCTCAAAACATTCAATATAATTCATCCAGTAAATCAAAACATTATAACTTATTTCTTAATATAGGATTAAAAAAAATAGCAACTATGACAAGTTTTTCATTTAACAATTTTAATGATTTAAGAAGTGGATCTAAAAGAAAAAGTAAATACAAAAATTTTGGTAAAAGAACTGAATATGTTAAGAGAAATTACATAAAAAATATTGATGAAATCATTACAAATACTAACCATAACATTCAAAAATTCAGTAACTATTCACAAAATAACTTTATCCAAAAAATAAACTATAAAATAAATGATGATATTAACTTAATTTATGGACTCTATTATTCTAAATCATCAAATATTCCAAGATATGACAGATTAACTCTTTATGATGACCTACTAACACCAAAATATGCAGAGTGGTACTATGGTCCTAATTTATTTCTAATGAATAAAATTGAACTCAACTATTTTATTAAAAATAAATTCTTTGATGCTTTTAAATTAAATTTTTCAAAACAAAATATAGAAGAAAGTAGAATTTCAAGAAAATTTAATGATTTATATATTACAAATAGAATAGAAAAAGTTGATGTCTACTCTTTTAATTTAGATTTTGATAAGAAAAAAAATGGAAAAGAATTTTTTTATGGTTATGAATTATATACTAACAAAATAAATTCAAATGCTTTTGAAAAAAACATAAACACAAATGAAGAAGAAAAAATATCAACAAGATATCCTGATGGAGGCACTAACTTCTTAATAAACTCTATTTATTTATCATATAAAAAAATAAATAAATACCTAAATTATAATTTTGGAATTAGAGGAACTAAAACAAATTTAAAGTCAAAAATTTCTAGTGATTTTTTTAATTTTCCTTTCTCAGAAATTAAAATAAATACATCATCAATTAGTGGCAGTTTTGGTTTAATTTATAACTATTCAAAAAATTCATCTTTAAAATTTCTCTATTCTAACGGATTTCGTTCACCTAACTTAGATGATGTTGGAAAAGTTTTTGATTCAGAACCTGGCAATATCATTGTTCCAAACACTGAATTAAACCCCGAATATGCAAATAATTTTGAAATAAACTTTATATCAAGAAAGAAGAATATCGAATTTAATGGATCCATCTATTATACTAATTTAAATAGTGCAATTGTACGATCCAATGGAACTTTTAATGGAGTAGACTCAATAATGTACGATGGCAGTTTAAGTAAAGTACAAACTTTAAAAAACTCTGGAAAAGCATATGTTTTTGGTTTTAGTTATATGATAAATTATACAATAAATAATAATTTAAATTTAAAATCATCATTATCATTTAACCAATCTAAAGACCTTTCGACCAAACTTCCTCTTAGACACTCTTCTCCAATATTTGGTCAAACAAGTCTAAATTTTACAAAAAGAAATATTAAAATGAGTTATTATATTAATTATAATGGAAAAAAAGATATTTCTAATTTTTCTCCTAGTGAATTAAATAAATTATACCTATATACTAAAGATGGTTCTCCAGCTTGGTTAACTAATAATATTTCATTTATTTACAACATAAACTATTTAGCTAAAATTAATTTTTCTTGTGAAAATGTTTTTGATATACACTATAGAAGTTACTCATCGGGAATTAGTGCACCAGGAAGAAATTTTAACATTGGATTAAACATGTCTTTTTAATGAAATTAAAACACTTAGTAATTTCAGGAAATATAGGTGTTGGGAAAACAACATTAGCAGAAAAATTAGCAAAAAAATATAACTGGAAAATTCTTCTTGAAGAAGTCGATAACAATCCCTATTTAGATGATTTTTATAAATCGATGAAAAATTGGTCATTTCATCTTCAAATTTTTTTTCTAAACAGTAGATTTAAACAAATACAAAATATTTCAAAAACTAATGATACTATAATTCAAGATAGATCTATATATGAAGATTATGAGGTTTTTACAAAAAATTTATTTGATTCTGGAATCTTATTAAAAAGAGAATTTGAAAACTATAAAAGATTATACGATACAATTCTTGAGTATGTCAAAGTACCTGACTTATTAATTTATATTAGAAATAAAAACATAAATAATATTATCAATAACATAAAAAAAAGAAACAGAAACTTTGAAAAAAAAATAAACACTGAATATTTAAAAAATTTAAATAATTACTATGAAAATTGGATAAAAAATTATTCAAATAAAAATTTATTAATTATTGATGTTACAAATAAAGATTTTATCAAAAATTCTAAAGATTTAAAAAATATTTATAATATAATTGAAACTAAAATTAATGAATTAAATTAAAACTAAGTTCTTGACTAGTTTTGGTGTTTTTCCAAGGTGCAATAGATTTTTTTGAAAAATCAAACAAAATAAATACCATAGCTATGATATATACAATTACAAATAGAATAAATAACTTTTTAGACTTAGACATATGAATATACAAGGAAAATTAATTGAAATTTTTGATACTGTCCAAATAACTGAAACATTTAAAAAGAGAGAATTTATAATACAAGACAATAAAAACCCAGAATATCCTGAATTTATAAAAATTGAACTAATACAGGATAAAGTTGACCTTCTTGATACTCTTAATATTGGTGATGAAATAAATGTTCTCATAAACATTAAAGGAAGAAAGTGGGAGGATAAAGAGGGAAAAATAAAATATTTCAATTCTATACAAGGATGGAAAATAGAGACAGAAAATGCAGATATTAACCAAGAAAGATCTGAAGATGACATCAACCAAGATTCAGAAGAAGATTTACCTTTTTAAAATATGATAAAAAAGTGAATAAATTTATGAAAAATAATACCTCAATCTTCTATTCATTACATAAAACCAAAGAGGTGGAACTAATGCCAAAATCATCATCCCTGGATATCCAGTTGGCATTTGTGGGGTGTCTTTATGATGTTTTAAAATTTGATATTTTCTTAAAGAATTATAATGATGATCTGAATGTCTAGATAACTCAAAAAGCATAATTCTACCTATTGGGTGATTAGAATTCCATGAATGATGAGGTTTAATTCTTTCATAATTACCCTTATTATTTATTTTTCTTTGCAAACCATAGTGTTCAATATAATTCACAGTTTCAAGAGTTAGTATACCAATGAAAGCTGCAATTAAAAAATAAAATAAAATCTGTAATCCAAATAAATAATAAATTAAGATAGCAAACGCAAATTGAATCAATTGAAATTGAAACATTTGATTAGATAAAGAAAAACTACTTTTACCAGATCTCTTTAGCCTTTTAAACTCTAAATTCCAAGATGATATATAACCTGAAATGATCGACCTAAACCAAAAAGAAAAAATATTTTCACCATATCTCGCTGAAGAAGGATCTTCTTTAGTTGATACCTTTTTATGATGTCCCCTATTATGTTCTATAAAAAAATGCATATACATAGAAGTGAGTAAAAAAAGTTTTGCAATAAATTGTTCATATTTTTTATGTCTATGACCTAACTCATGACCAATATTTATACCAAAAGAACCACATATCAATCCCATAGATAATACTCTGCCAACTTTATCAAAAGTAGATAAATTAGGCTGCGAAATTGAACCTAAAAAAGTCCACAGGAGAAAATACAAAGTAGGAAGACATAAATACAATAATAAATCATAAATTCTATCATCTTTAATCATCTCTTCTTCAGCATCAGATAAATTCTTTTCATTAGAAGCTAAAAAAAGTTCAATAAATGGAATAATAACAAAAGCTTGAATAAAAGGTGCAAAAGTTATAATTCCAGTTCCATTAAAAGATAAATATGTCAAATAGGGAATTGTTAATACTAACAAATATTTTAGAAATCTATATTTCATTTTAATTTTTAACTTTTAATAAGTATACTAAAGACAGTGTAAATGTATTAAAATTAGATATATCTGGCAATTCAGATGTTTTTTCTACTACATCAATAAGATTATCTAAATTATATTGATAAGATGAAATTAACTGCAATTTATTTTTATTAAAATCAAAAGAAATACCTGCTGAAGCCATTAATCCATATCCGAATTCATTGTCTCTTAATGAGTTGTAATCCGCTCCCAAAATTATATTTTCATCTTCATCAAATAAGCTATATTCACTATCATGATCTAATAAAAAATCAAAAAAAGGTCCAATACTAAATAATATTTTTGATCTTGATTTACCTAGATATGCATTCATAAGTATTGGAACGTTTAAATAATTAATAGTAGAATGATAAAACTGACCATCTAAAAATTCTTGTTTCCATCCTTTTTTTTGATGTGATATTTCAAACCTAAGACCAACATTTTTTTGAGTTTGAATTTCAGATATAAAAGAGTAATGAACACTATTTAAAGGATTCGTTTTAGTATTTGAAGGAAAAAAATTATTGTAAAAATGAATATTTGAAGAAGAATAACCTGATTTAAAACCTATTGAAAATGAATTTTGAGAATATGACTGATTATATAATAATAAAAAAGATATGATCCAGAAAAAATATTTCATTTTAATTCTTAAATAAAGAAAAATAATGTATTTAAAAAGCTTAAACATTTTTTTAATATAAAATTATAAAAAAAAAGAAATCAACATTGATTTTATTAATTTTAAAGCGGCAAGCTAGTACGACCAGCTCCTACTGAATCCCCCAGGTCTGGAAGGAAGCAAGGGTAAGTGGTTGTAGCGGTGCGATATCTGGTTTGCCATTTTTTTAATATGTATATAATAAAAATTAAAGGTAAAGCTAAAATCCCGGACTATATTCAACTTAGGAATAAAGATATGGTACTTGTTGATTACTTTAGAGCTGACAGACCTATTGATAAATTAAGAAATTATAAAATTAAAAGTCCTGATAATCAAATAATCAAATACATAAATTCTTTACCATTTGGTAAATTAGAACCACTTAATATATCTTAAAAAAAATGATTGAAAAAACAAATATTATAGAGATAGAAAACGCAACAATTTTTCATCATTATAAAACTATTCTTAATAATGTTTCATTAAAATTAACTAAAGGTGATTTTATTTATATAATAGGTAAAACTGGTAGTGGTAAAAGTTCATTATTAAAAACATTATATTCTGATATACCACTAAAAATGGGGAAAATAATAATTGATGGTGATGAAATTAACAAAATTAAAAAAAGTCAATTACCATATTTAAGAAGAAAAATAGGAATAGTTTTTCAAGATTTTCAATTATTCCAAGATAGAAATGCATATGAAAACATAAAATTTGTTATGGATTCAACAGGTTGGATAGATAAAACCAAAATTAATGATAGAATCAATTATTTACTAGAAAAAGTTGGATTAGCAAATAAATTAAAAAACTATCCTTATGAATTATCTGGAGGAGAACAACAAAGACTAGTAATAGCTAGAGCTTTAGTTAACGAACCTAAATTAATTATTGCAGATGAACCTACAGGAAATTTAGATCCGGAAATTGCTGAAAATATTTTAAAATTATTAATTGATATTAATAACAGTGGTACCACAATTATTATGACTACTCATAATTATAATTTAATTAAAAAATATAAAAAGAAAACCTACCAATGCATAGATGGTAATTTTGAAGAAATAATATTATAATAAATTAAGCTTATCTATTGCATTTTGAAAATCAGATGATATTTCTACTGACTTCTCAAATGATATCTTTGCAAGATCTTTATTGTTTTGTTCAGAATAAATTAATCCCTTTAAGTAATGTAATTGTGCTCTCATCAAAATATCTTGTCTTGAATTGTCAGATTTACTAACACTTACATACATCTCTTCTGTCAAAGAATTATTAATTAAAATATCCAAATTTGTTAAACTTTCATTAAAATTTTTTAATTCAAATTGCAAATAAGAAATCGTATAAAGTATATCTGTTCTATCTGTTTTTAAATATAAAGTTTCATATTCATTTAAAGCCTGTTGCTTTAAACCTAAATTTTGAAGAGTTATACATGAGATTTCAAGTGCTATTAAATTTTCAGTATCAGCTAATAAAATTTCTCTAGAAATCATATAAGCGGGTGCCCATTGAGATATGGCGTAATATTCCTTCATCAAAGAATCTTTTAATAAAATATTATCTGGTTGTAAGGCAATCATGTTATATAGCGCAGATATAGCTACATTCGGATCATTGTAACTTTTTGATTTTTCATAAATAGATTTTTGAATTTCAAAATTATTTATTTGTGAAAAAGATTTTTGTGATATACTTATAACAAACAACAACATTAAATAATTTATTTTCATGACTTTAGTTTTTTAGGTTTCAAACCAGCAGACTCACCCAACTTTAATAATAAGTCTAATGCTTCTTTTTTATTATTTTTAATTTTTCCATCCAATATTTGTTCCTTTATCTCATTTTTTAATTTTCCAATTATTTTTGATGGTTTAATTGCAAAAATATTAATTATTTCAATACCTGAAATAGGTGGTTGAAAATTTTTTACTTTATCATTTTTTTCTACCATCTCCATTTTTCTTTCAACTATATCAAAATTTTTTAAATATTTTTTTGCTCTCTCAGGATTTTTTGTTGTAACATCAGCCCTACAAAGTATCATCAAATCTTCTATATTATTTCCCGCTTCAAATAATAATCTCCTTATAGCTGAATCTGTAATATTACTACTTACTAATGCAATTGGTCTTAAATGTAATTTTACAAGATTTTGAACATATTTCATTCTTTCATCTAATGGTAACCTTAAATTTTTAAATATTTTTGGTACAATTTTAGCACCCAAATCTTCATGTCCATGGAATGTCCATCCATTTTTTTCACTATATCTCTTAGTTAAAGGTTTGGCTATATCATGTAAGATTGCAGACCATCTTAACCATAAAGAATCTGATGTTTTTGATACATTATCTAATACTTCAAGTGTATGATAAAAATTATCTTTATGTGCATGATTATTTACTTTATCAATACCATGAAGTTTTTCCATTTCAGGAAAAAAATAACCTAGCAAATTTGTTGTAAAAAGTAATTTAAATCCATATGATGGATTTTTTGAAAGTATAATTTTATTGAGTTCTGAAGTTATTCTTTCAATGCTAATAATTTTAATCCTTTCAGCAGAATCTCTAATTGCTTGAAAAGTATAAGGTTCAATATCAAAATTTAATTGTGTTGCAAACCTAATAGCTCTCAACATTCGCAAAGGATCATCTATAAAAGTTTTATTAGGATCATCACATGTTTTTATTATCTTATTTTGTAAATCATCTAATCCATTTTTAATATCGATTAACTCGCCATAATTTCTATTAATAGATATTGCCATAGAATTAATAGTAAAATCTCTTCTATTAATATCCTCTTCAAATGTTCCTAAAGAAACATATGGATTTCTTGAATCCTTTGAATATGATTCTTTTCTAGCTCCAACAAATTCAAATTGGTAATTATTATCTATTATAGATGCTGTTCCAAAGTTTTTAAAAACTTTTACTGAAGAAAAATTATTTTCTGAAGATATAATTTCAACTAAACTATATGGATCACCTATAGTCATAAAATCAATATCTTTGCACCTTCTATTTAAAAATAAATCTCTAACATATCCACCAACCAAATACGTATCAATTTTTGATTTTTGAACTGTTTTAATGATTTTTTTTAAATTTAAATCACTTTCAATTTTATTCTTTAGATTCATAACCATCAACAAATTTAAAATATTAACTCTTGCTTTCTAATAAAATTAATTTTTATCATCAGAATATAATTATTTGTCTTAGTTTTGTTACCCGTTACTATACATAAATACTAATAATGTCAAAAAAATATATTTTCGTAACGGGAGGAGTAACTTCATCACTCGGAAAAGGTATAATATCTGCTTCATTAGGACTTCTTCTTAAATCAATAGGATTTAAAGTAACCATCCAAAAATTTGATCCATATCTTAATATTGATCCAGGAACAATGAATCCATATGAACATGGTGAATGTTATGTTACAGAAGACGGAGCGGAAACTGATTTGGATTTAGGTCATTACGAAAGATTTCTTGGTATATCAACGTCTCAAGATAATAATGTTACAACTGGTAGAATTTATAATAATGTTATAAAAAAAGAGAGAGAAGGAAAATTTTTAGGTAAAACAGTACAAGTTATTCCTCACATTACAGATGAAATTAAAAATAGTTTTTACAAAATTGGAAAAAATAATGACTTTGAAATAATAATTACTGAAATTGGAGGTTGTATAGGTGATATTGAATCATTACCATTCTTTGAAGCAGTAAGACAAGCAAAACAAGATTTAAAAAGAAATAATTTTTTATCTATTCATTTAACCCTTATACCATACTTATCAGCCTCTGGAGAATTAAAAACTAAACCAACACAACACTCAGTAAAAAAACTATTAGAAGCAGGTATACAACCTGACATCTTAGTATGTAGAACTGAACACAGTTTAGGTAAAGAAATAAAAGATAAATTAGCTTTATTTTGTAATGTTTCAAAAAATTCAGTTATTGAATCTATAGACGCAAAATCAATTTATGATGTACCCATTTTAATGAAAAATGAAAAATTGCATATAAGGGTTAGTGAATATTTGAATTTGGTTAGAAAAAAATCATTAAAAATGCAAAAATGGTCCAAATTCCTGAAGAATTTACATTCATCAAAATACGAAATAATTATTGGAATTGTTGGTAAATATACTGAATTACATGATGCATATAAATCCATATCTGAATCTTTAATTCATGCTGGTGCTAATTTAAATTCAAAAGTTAAAATTAAATGGATTTCATCTGATAAAATCACAACAAAAAATGCAAATAATAAATTAAAAAAATTAGATGGAATTATAGTAGCTCCTGGTTTTGGTGATAGAGGAATTAATGGAAAAATTATTGCAATAAAATTTGCTAGATTAAACAAAATACCATTTTTTGGTATTTGTCTAGGTATGCAATGTGCTTCAATAGAATTTTCAAGAAATGTTTTAAATCTAAAAGATGCTGATTCTTATGAATTCAATCAGAACACGAAAAATCCAATTATAGATTTAATGGAAAATCAAAAAAAAATTAAAAATAAAGGAGGAACAATGAGGTTAGGTTCATACAACTGTGAATTATCAAAAAATTCTATAGCTATTAAAGCTTACAAAAAGTCTTCTATTAGAGAAAGACATAGACATAGATTTGAATTTAATAATAATTATTTAGAAGATTTTAAGAAAAATGGAATGGAGATAACTGGAGTTAATAAGAGACTTAATTTAGTTGAAATAATTGAACTAAAAAACCACCCTTGGTTTCTTGGCACACAATACCATCCAGAATATAAAAGTACAGTTCTTAACCCACATCCCTTATTTATTAGCTTTGTTAAAAAAATAAAAACATTAAAAAATGGACAGTAATAAACTAATTGGTTTTACTCTTATAATGTTATTAATAGTAATTTACTATTCATATTTTAGTCCAAATGAAACTCCTATAGTAGTAGTAGAAAATGAAAAAGCAGAAGAAATAAGTAATGAAAAAATAATAGTTGAAAATAAAGAAGAAGAATTAAATCAAAGTTTTAATTCTAATAATAAAGAAGAAATATTAACTATTGAAAATGAAAATTTAATAGTAGAATTTAATTCTAAAGGAGCCAAAATATTAAATGTTTTTTTAAAAAATTATTTAACAAATAATAAAAAACTTAAAATTTATGGTAATAATGAAAGTGACATTAATTACCATTTAATTTCTGAGGAGTCTACTGATTTAGATAAAATTATATTCAATTCAACCATAAATAAATCAGACAAAGGAATCAATTTATCTTTTAAAGCAAATTCTAATGATAATAAACATATATTAATATCATACCTTCTCAATAAAAACAGCTATATAATAGAAAATAACATTAGTTATAATGGCAATTCATCTTTCAATAAATCAGTAAAAATAAATTGGGTAAATAAACTTAAACATCAAGAAGCCAATATTTCCAATGAAAAGACACAAACAACTATATATTATTACAATAATAATGAGGATTTTGATTATTTATCTGGTAGTTCAAAAAATGATGAAAATATATCATTGGAAGAAAACTTACTTTGGATAACCAATAAACAACAATTTTTTACATCGGGAATTATCAGTAAAAATGGTTTTATAAACTCAAATTTAAAATCCATTTATTTAAATGATTCATCATATATCAAAACATTACAAATAAATACAGAATTATCAATGATAAATAATACCGCATCATTTAGTTACTTTTTTGGTCCAAATAAGTATTCATTAATGAAAAATATTGATAATAACTTTTATAAAAATATAAATCTTGGATGGATTGGAGTTAATTTTTTTAATAAATACATCATAATACCAATATTTAACTTTTTAGAAACTATTACTGGAAATTATGGTTTAATAATATTTCTATTAGTTGTTTTAATTCGATTAATAATTACACCCCTTACATGGAAATCTCATATATCAATGGCAAAATTAAAAGTATTAAATCCTGAAATAAAAAAAATAAAAGAGAAACATGATGGAGATATGCAAAAATCACAATCTGAAATTATGGAATTATATCAAAAGACTGGAGTTAGTCCTTTAGGAGGTTGTTTGCCTTTATTATTTCAACTTCCAATTTTAATCTCTATTTTTTATTTTATACCAAATTCCATTGAATTAAGAGGCAAATCATTTCTATGGGCAAGTGACTTATCAAGCTATGATTCTATTTTAAATTTACCATTTTCAATTCCATTCTATGGAGATCATGTAAGTTTATTTACTTTATTAATGACTGTTTCCACATTATTAATTAATAAAGCAAACAGTCAAATGCAAACTATTGAAGGTCCAATGAAAACTATTCAATATATTTTTCCATTTATGTTCTTATTTATATTCAATAATTTTTCATCTGGATTAACTTATTATTATTTTCTTTCAAATGTAGCTTCATATGCACAAATTATAATTTTTAAAAAATTTGTTGATGAAGAAGAAATAAAACATCAAATTAATATTAATAGAAAAAAAACATTAAATAAAAAAAAGTCAAACTTTCAAATTAGACTTGAAGAAGCTATGAAGGCAAAGCAAAAAGCAAAAAAAAGAAAGAACAATTAACAAATATTAAATAAAAAAATATGTACTTTAATAATATATGGGTAAAATAATTTCAATAGCAAATCAAAAAGGTGGTGTTGGCAAAACAACTACATCAATCAATCTTGCTGCTAGTCTTGCTGTATTAGAATATAAAACTCTATTAGTAGACGCTGATCCTCAAGCAAATTCAACTTCTGGACTAGGAGTAGATGTAGAAAAAATTAATAAAAGTATCTATGATTGTATGATCGAAGAGAAAATTAATAATAAAAATATAATAAAAACTGAATTAGATTACCTTCATCTATTACCCTCAGATATAGATTTAGTTGGAGCCGAAGTTGAAATGGTAGAACTAAAAAATAGAGATATACGAATGAAAAATTGTTTAGATAGTATAAAAAATAAATATGACTTTATAATAATTGATTGTTCACCATCTCTAGGTATTGTTACAATAAATTCATTAGTAGCTTCAGACTCTATAATAATTCCTGTACAATGTGAATACTTTGCATTAGAAGGACTTGGAAAACTTCTTGAAACAATTAAATTAATTCAGTCTAAACTAAATTATAACTTATCAATTGAGGGTATATTGTTAAGTATGTATGATGTGAGACTTCGACTTAGTAATCAAGTAGTAGAAGAAGTACAAATGCATTTTAAATCTTTAGTTTTCAATACTATAATTCCAAGAAATGTAAGGTTAAGTGAAGCTCCATCTTATGGAATTCCCGCTATATCATATGATGCTGACTGTAAAGGATCATTAAGTTATATGAATCTAGCAAAAGAATTAATAAAAAAAAATAAACTTTCTAAAGAAGCAATATGGTAAAAAGAAGAAAAGCATTAGGAAGAGGATTAGAAGCATTATTAGGAAAAAAATCAAAGAAGTATAATTCGAATATTTTCAAAGAAATTAATATTGATAAAATAAAAAGAAATAACAATCAACCAAGATCCAATTTTAATGAAAAACAATTAAATGAATTAGCTAAATCCATATCTACCCATGGTATTATACAACCAATAACTGTAAGAAAAATTGATGAAAATACTTATCAATTAATATCTGGAGAAAGAAGATTTAGAGCCTCTAAAATTTCAAAACTCAAATCAATTCCAGCATTTATAAAAAATGCTAAAGATAATGAAATGCTAGAAATGGCATTAATAGAAAATATTCAAAGAGAAAATCTAAATTCTCTTGAAATTGCAATTTCATATAAAAAATTAATTGATGAATTAAAAATTAATCAAGAAAATCTTGCTAAAAGAGTAGGAAAAGATAGATCTACAATAAACAATTATCTAAGGCTATTAAAATTACCACCAACTATTCAAAAAGGTATAATTAAAAATAAAATTCAAATGGGACATGCAAGGTCTTTAATTACAATCGAAACAAGTGAAATGCAACTTGAAGTATATAAAAAAATGCTAGAAAATAAATTATCTGTTAGAAATGTAGAAAACTTAGTAAGAAAATTAAGTAAAACTAAAAGCTATAGAAAGAAAATATCAACAAAAAATAAAGATATAGAAAAACTAGAAGCTAAATTATCTTCCTTTTTAGGAACAAAAATAAAAATAAGTGGTAATTCTACAAAAGGAGAGATAATCGTACCCTACAAAAACACAAATGATTTAAACAGAATCCTTGAATTATTAGATATTATATAATGATTAGAATTATTATCTTAATACTATTAACAAATACATATTTATTTTCACAAAATAATCTATTAGAAAATGATACATCAAAAGCCTTAGTTAAATTAAATCCAAAAAAAGCAGCAACTTTATCTGCTATATTACCAGGATTAGGGCAAATATATAATAAACAATATTGGAAAGTTCCAGTAATATATGGTGGCTATATAGTAATAGGACACTACATAAAATTTAATAATGAAATGTATGTTCAATTTAAAAATGCTTTATTGATGGAAGTTGATGGAATAGATTCTACAATAAACCCATTTCCAAATTTTAGTGAGTCTTTATTAGAAAGAAATATGGAATTCTGGAGAAGAAACAGAGATTTATTAATAATATTTTCAGGTGTATACTACTTATTAAATATTGTAGATGCTCATGTATTTGCACATCTGAATGAATTTAACATAAATGAGGACATATCAATGAAAATTAAACCATCATTAAAACAAATAAATAACTCTAATATAGTAGGTATTTCAGTAAAATTTAATTTTTAAACATTGAAACAAATTATTAACTCAATATTAATTTTTATCTTCGCAAATGTCAGTAATTAAAAAAGGCCCTATTAGAGAATGGTTAGATGCTCTTTTATTTGCTGTTGTAGCAGCATCTATAATTAGATGGGCAACTTTCGAAGCATTTACAATTCCCACTCCATCGATGGAATCAACACTTCAAGTTGGAGATTTTCTTTTCGTAAATAAATTAAATTATGGTCCAAGAACACCCATGACTCCTTTACAAATTCCTTTAACGCATCAAAAAATATGGGGAACCAATATTCCTTCTTATTTAAATTGGATAAAATTACCTCAATATAGATTACCTGGATTTTCTAAAATTGAAAGAAATGATATAGTGGTTTTTAATTATCCAAGAGAATTAGAAAAACCAATAGATCTAAAAACATATTATGTTAAAAGATGTGTTGCACTGCCAGGAGATACTTTAAAAATTGAAAATGGTAATATAATTATCAATTCTAAAACTACCAATTCATCAATCGAAATGCAGTATAGATTTTATGTAATAACAGAACAATCTATAAATCCTAGAATTTTTAAAAAATATGGTATATGGGAATATAATAAAACTCGAGATGGTTATGTTATAAATACTAAAGAATCAATTGCAATGAAATTTAAAAATGAACCTTTCATAAAAGATGTTTTTATTGGAAAAATAGAAAAAAATCAAAGTATTTACTCAATATTTCCAGATGCAAATAAATTAACATGGAATACTGATTTCTATGGACCATTAACTATTCCTAAAAAAGATATGATAATAAAAATAAATGAAGATAATCTTATAAGATATGGTAGCACTATAACAGATTATGAACATCATAATAATGTAATTATAGAAAAAAACAAACTCTATATTAACAATGAGGAAATTAAAGAATATAAATTTATTCAAAATTATTATTTCATGATGGGTGATAATAGACATAATTCAGAAGATTCAAGATTTTGGGGATTTGTTCCTGAAGATCATGTTCTAGGTGAAGCTTCTTTTATATGGCTATCTATAGATAAAAACGAGAGTTTCTTTAAAAAAATTAGGTGGAATAGATTATTTAATACAATTAAATAATCTCACTTCAATACCACTAAAAATAACAATATTTATTTTCAAAGTAAGAATTAACATTAAATATGGAATATTAATATATATAGATAAAGATAGTTTAAAAGATGATTTTAAAATGAATTAAATTAATTTTGAATAATAATTAATGAAAAATAAAAAAATAATATACGTATTATCAATAGTAATAATAATATTTATTATTGGGTTCAGCTTTCTAATATATAAATCCGAACAATCAGAAAAAAATAGAATTCAAAAACAAATTGAACTTGATTTAGTCTATAATGAATTAGATTCAATATCTATATTATTAGGAGACAAAATATTAACTATATCAAAACTAGGAGGTGAAATAGATTCATTAATTATTATTAAAGAAAATATTGAAAAAGAAAAAAAAGAATTTAGAAGCAGAGCATTTACTCAGATAAATAGATTACAAGGTAAAGTTGAAGGATACAAAGAATTATTAATAGCTCAAGATGAAGAAATTAATAAACTAAAACTTATAAATGAACAACTATATGATGAAAATAAAGATCAAAAAGTTGAAATCAACACATTAAATAGTACAATATCAGAAATAAATAAAACAAAAGAAACACTTCAAGAAAAAGTAAATTATGCATCACGAATTGAATTAAGAAATTTAGAAATATTTGGAATATCTAAAAATGGAAGAAATTATAAAAATTCTTTTAAAAATAGATTAGTCAATAAAATAAAAATAGATATTGAAATAGAAGAAAATGAAATAGCAAAAATTGAAATTAAAGATATTTATTTAAGAGTTGAAAAACCTGACGGTAATCTTATGTTTGATATTTCAAAAGGATCTGGATCTTTTATTTTTGAAAACAGAGAACTATTTTATACTATTAAAAAAGAAGTCTTAATTGATAAACTATCAAAATCATTAAGTGTTGAATACATAAAAAATGAAGATTTTATGATAGGAAATCATACAGTAACATTATATACAGATTCATATATTATTGGTAAAAAGGAATTTTTAGTAAAATAATTATTTTTTTAAACTCAAAACACTAGTTTTGCATCGCATTTTAACAAATTATTATGAATAGAAATTACGAAACAGTATTTATATTAAACCCAGTTCTATCTGAAAAACAGTTAGAAAATACTGTAAAAAAATACCAAAAACAATTAGAAAAAAATAAAGTTAATTTTATTTGTAATGAAAGTTTAGGATTTAAAAATCTATCATATCCAATTAAAAACAAAAAAACAGGATTTTTTCACTTATTTCAATATACATCTAATAAGATTGATGTTGTTAAAGACCTTGAAACAGAATTTATAAGAGACGATTCTATCATAAGATACATTACAGTTTCTTTATGTAAAGATGGAATAGAATTTAATGCAAGAAGAGCAAAAGGAGAATTCAATAAAAAAACGAAATAAAATATGAAAAGTCAATTCAATTCAGCACTTCAAAACGAATCAATAGATAGATCTAGTAAACAAAAAAAGTTTTGTAGATTTAAAAAAAGTGGTATTAAATACATTGATTATAAAGATCCTGTTTTTTTAAAACAATTTATAAATGACCAAGGGAAAATACTACCCAGAAGAATTACCGGCACTAGTTTAAAATACCAAAAAAAAGTTTCTCAAGCTATTAAAAGAGCAAGACACTTAGGATTATTACCTTATTCAACTGATTCTCAATAATATGGATGTTATTTTAATTAAAGATGTGCCAGGTTTAGGTTTCAAAAATGAAATAGTAAAAATTAAAAATGGATATGGTAGAAATTATCTTATACCAAAAGGTTATGCTATACTAGCAAATTCATCAAATTCAAAAATTCTAAATGAAATATTAAAACAGACAAAAAATAAACAAGAAGAAATTCTAAATAAATCTAAAGAATTATCAAAAAATATAGGTGAATTAATAATAGATATACCAGTTAAAGTAGGATCCGAAAATAAAATATTTGGTACAATAACTACAGCTCAAATTTCTGATTTATTAAATAAACAAGGATTTGATATAAATAAAAAAAATATCTCTATTTTATCTAAAATAAAAAATATTGGAACATATGATGTAAACCTTTCAATCCATAAAGAAATAACTCATCCAATAAAAATTAATATCATACCTACAAAAGAAAAATCAAAAAAAGAAAAAGCCACAAAGAAAACTTCAGAAAAAGAAATACCAAAAAAAGAAAAAGCCACAAAGAAAACTTCAGAAAAAAAAATAACTAATAAAAAGAAATAAAACGATTCCAATTCAAAATAAATGAAACATTTATTAAATTGGTTTCTACATATTTCTTATGAAAAATCATTTTTTTGTTAACGTTTTAATAAATCTACCATTAGACAAGTATTATACCTATAAAGTTAATAATAAACACAAAAGAAAAATTGAAATAGGTTCGATTGTATCTATACCATTTGGTAATAATAATGAAATAATTAAAGGAGTTGTTATTTCAATAGTCAGTGATTTTAAATCAAATTATATAATTAAAAAAATATCAGACAATCAAAATAAAAATATAATTTTTACTAAAAAACAAATTGAGTTTTTTAAATGGGCTGAAGAATATTATTTGCTTAATTTATCAAAAATATTTCATACAATTGTTCCAAATAATATATTAGAAAGTATTAATAATTCTAATATAAATAATCAAAAAAACAATAAAAAAATTGATAATAATTTAAAAGAATTAAATAAGTTCGATACATATTTAATAAAAGATTTATCAACAAATTATACTGATCTAATCTATAGATATATAAAAAATGATAAAAATTCTAAAAATCAATTCCTAATTTTAACACCAAACATTTATTATTCTTTTGAAGTATACAAAAGATTAAAATTAATTTATAAAAATCAATGTTGTGTTTATAATTCTAAAATTAGTTTAAAAGAAAAACAAAAGAATTGGATAAACATTATAAATAATAAAATAAGAATAATAATTGGAGTAAAATCAGCAATTTTTTTACCATTTAATAACCTAAAATTATCTATAGTATTAAATGAACATGAAAATTTATATAAAGAAAATGAAAAAAAATTAAGATATAATGCAAGAGATTGCTCAGTAATGTTAACTAAAATATATAATTCAAAAACAATTCTTGTCTCAGAAACGCCATCAATCGAATCATACTATAATGTTCAAAAAAGAAAATATGGATATATAAATAATACAAAAAATATAAAAAAAATAAATCTTAAAAAAGTTCTAACTATAAACACAGTTGAGAAAAAAATTAAAAACAAAATTTACGGATTAATAAGTGATGATTTATTTAAAAAAATTAAAAAAAATATAAACCAAAAATCAAAATGTATCATCTATACTCCTTCATCAAAAAATATTAATTTAATAAATAATCAATTAATAAAATACGATAAGAATTATAAAATTTTATTATTTAACAAAAATAATTTAAAAAATAAAAAATCAATTTTCAACATAATAGACAATATAAATAAATATGATATTATTATAGGAAATCAAACAGTTTTAAGCTCATTAAATATAAAAAATTGCAAACTAATAGCTTTAATAGATACAGATAAAATTTCAAATAAACCTTACTATAAAGCAAATGAAAAATATTTTCAAATACTATCAAGTATAATTCAAAGAATAAATAGTAACTCTCAAAAATTAATAATCCAAACAAATAATTCTACAAATCAAATTTTTAAACAAAGTTTAAGCTTAAATAATAAAGGATTTTATGACAATGAAATAAAAGAAAGAAAAATTTATAAATACAGTCCATATTATAGAATAATAAGAATAGAAATTACAACAAATAAAAATGCCAGTGAAATTAATAATATAGATGAGTTTTATAAAAAGTTTAAGTTAAAATTTAAACTTTTCGATATATCAAATATTGGAAATATAAACATTGATAATAAATATAAGTATATAATTGAGTTGAAACTTCCTCAAAATAAGTTATTAAAAAGCAATAAAAATAAAGTTCAAAAATTTATAAAAATCATAAAAAAAGAAAAACTTTTTAAAGAAATGAATTTCATAATTGATATTGATCCTTAAATATCCCAATTAGATTTTAAATACTCAATTCCTATTTTTGAAGTTAAATCAAATTTACAAGGAACAATAGATACAAAATTTTCTGATATTGCTAATTCATCATTATCTCGTGTTTTATCATGATTTACAAAATTTCCAACCATCCAATAATATTCTCTCCCATATGGATCTAATCTTTTATCAAAAATTTCTTCCCAATATGCATTTGCCTGTTTACAAATTTTTATTCCTTTAATTTTATTATTCGACTTAGCAGGGAAATTCACATTTAATGCAATACTTTTTGGTAATCCATTATTTAAAATATTATCAATAATTTTACTTATATATGGTTCAGTATGACTTAAACTAGCATTTGGGTCATAATCGCATAATGAAAAACCAATAGAAGCTGTGTTTTCAATAGCTCCTTCAATTGCTGCTGACATAGTACCAGAATATAGAACACTAATAGAAGAATTACTGCCGTGATTAATTCCACTAGTTATTAAATCAATATTTCTATCTTTCAACAAATGATGTTTAGCAATTTTAACACAATCAGCAGGTGTTCCACTACATTTATAAGAATTGATTGATCCAAATAAATCTGATTTAACTAACCTAAGTTTATCCCCAACAGTAATTGCGTGACCCATACCAGATTGTGGGCTATCAGGTGCCACTACAACTACTTCACCAAAATTTTTCATTACAGATACTAAAAACCTAATACCTTTAGAATCTATTCCATCATCATTAGTAATTAATATTAATGGTTTTTTCATATTTAAATCTTATTATAAAATTCAACAACTTTTACTAAATCTTCCATTTTACTTAAATTAATTTTATTTGATGATAAAAATTTTTTTACTTTATCAAAATTATCATTCATTAATAATAATATCTGTTTTTTCTTTCCCTTACTTTTAAACTTTTGAATTTTACCCTCTTTATTTAAAAAAAAATAATCGTATTCAAGTTTGCTATAATAATTATATGAAGGAATCATAGAATAAGTATAATATGAAGGATAATAACTGGGAACCGATTCAGCAATAATTTTTTCTTTTAAAAGCAAACTTAACTTTCCTTCAATAACAACCTCAAATAATGAAGGAACTCTATAATTATATCCTACTTCATACATTAATGAATAAAATTGTCTGTAATCCCTTATAGTCTCGTCATAAATTTCGAAAAAAAATAAATTGTTTACATTAAAAGCTTTGATTGTTTTCCCATCATCCAACTGAATTGATTGAGTATCAAAATCATATTTTAAATTTCCTTTAATCGAATCTCCTGCATTAGTAATTAACATTCCATTATGCCATAAATCTGTTGGAAAATTTTGAGAGAATATACTAAAAGAAATAAAAAAAATAAATACAAATAATCTACTAAACATCTCTATTTTTTTAAAATTTCATGACCCATTTTATCTCTTTTTGTTTCTAAATATTTTTTATTAAAATTATTTGGTTCAATTTCTATTGAAACATTTTTTATAATTTCAATTCCATATCCAATTAAACCTATTCTTTTTTTCGGATTATTTGTTAATAAAATAATTTTATTAGCATGTAAATCTCTGAGAATTTGTGCTCCAACCCCATAATCTCTACTATCCATATTAAAACCTAATTTTTCATTTGCTTCAACTGTATCATAACCATCTTCCTGAAGTTTATAGGCTTTGAGTTTATTTAATAATCCAATTCCTCTACCCTCTTGATTCATATAAATCAATAATCCTCTTTTACTTTCATTAATCATTTTCATAGCAACTTTTAATTGAGATCCACAATCACATTTCAACGATGCTAATATATCTCCAGTTATACACGAAGAATGTACTCTAACTAAAACTTCATCTTTACTTGACCAATCTCCTTTTTTTAACGCTAAATGAATTTGATTATTATTAATTTGTCTGAAAGGAATTAATTTAAAATTTCCATGTTCTGTGGGTAATGTTATTTCATCTTCTCTTTTAATTAAAGTTTCATTTTTTAACCTATAAGAAATAAGATCCTTAATAGATATTATTTTTAAATTAAACTTTTTAGCAACTTTTAATAAATCAGGTAATCTTGCCATACTTCCATCTTCATTCAGTATTTCACAAATAACGCCAGAAGGAAATAAACCAGCAATTTTAGGTAAATCTACCGAAGCTTCAGTATGACCAGCTCGTCTTAAAACACCACCAGATATTGCTTTTAAAGGAAAAATATGACCGGGTTTTGAAAAATTTGATGGATTTTTTTTTATATCAACCAATCCTAAAATAGTTTTTGATCTATCTGAAGCAGAAATTCCAGTAGTTACCCCATTACCAATCAAATCAACAGATACTGTAAATGAGGTTCCATAAACATCTGTGTTTTTTCCAACCATTAATTCTAAACCTAACTGATCACATCTTTTATCTTCAAGAGAACAACAAATTAAACCTCTCCCTTCTTTAGACATAAAATTGATTATTTCAGAAGAAATTTTTTCTGAAGCGCAAATAAAATCACCTTCATTTTCTCTTGATTCATCATCAACAACAATTACTACTTCACCATTTTTAATTGATGAAATTGCATCTTTTATATCATCTAATTTATTTGTATTCATATTGAGGTTACATTACCTAATTGTTTAGCTATATCGATTTCAACAGATTTAAGTTTATTATGAATCTTAATTGTTTCTTGCTGCTTTTTATAATCAACATTACTATTTAAAATTTGAAGATTTTCATTTATCATTTTTTTAATCAATCTAAATTTAAACCTTAAAATATTAGCATAAGTAGATTTTTTTAAATCATCAAATTCATCATTTACATGAATATTAAATTTATTTTTCCATTTATCACTTAATTCATATTTAGTCGCTGATAAATCAATAATATCTTTTTTTAAATCTTCATGCTCTTGGGTTAAAAAATAATTTATATCAATAACATTTCCTTTTTCTAATTCCATTTTAAATATGTTAATAATTTCTATGTAATTTTTATTTTCAAATGCAACATCTTCAATTTCATTTAAAAAATATTCTATAAAAGACTTTCTATCTAATCCAAAAATCTGAAAATCTTTTGTGCCATAATTAACAAGCATTCTTAAGCATTCTTTTTCACAAAAATTTATAGCATTATCAACTTCTTTAACTACTAAATTATTTTTTTCATTTTCTTTAAATGTAAATTTAGGACGATTTAATGTTTTACTAGAACCAAGTAATAATTTATTCATTTCTGTTATCAAAGTGTTTTCATCTATTTTCAAAAGATCACTACAATCTTTAATATAAATTGATCTTTTTATTGAATTAGGAATTTTAGATATACTAGTTATTATATCAATAACTAATTCTGATTTTTTAATAGGATCATTTCTATAATTTTGATTTAATTGATTTGTTTTATATTTAATTAAATCAGTTTCATTTTCATCTAAAAATTTTACAAATTTATTTTTACCTAATTTTTTTGAAAAACTATCAGGATCCTCATTTTCTGGAAAAGTTACTATTCTAACATTTAAATTATTTTCTAATATTAAATCTAATCCTCTTAATGAAGCATTTATTCCCGCTTGATCTCCATCATAAAGAATTGTTACATTCTTTGTGTATCTACCTATTAATTTTATCTGATTTGTTGTCAATGATGTTCCAGAAGAAGAAACAACATTTTCAATTCCTATTTGAAAAAGAGATATAACATCAGTATAACCTTCAACCAAATAGCATTTATCCTCTTTTCTTATACTATTTTTAGATTGATAAATACCATAAAGAATATTACTTTTTATATAAAGAGTTGTTTCAGGTGAATTTATATACTTTGGTTGATTTTCATCATCTTTTATTTGTCTTGCACCGAAAGCAATAACCTTACCACTTATATTATGAATAGGAAAAATAATTCTATTTCTAAATCTATCATATTTTTTATTATTTTTTTCTAAAATCAAACCAGCACTAATCATTAATTTTTCAGAATATTTTAACTTTTTTAGATTATCATATAAAGAATTCCATTTATCTAAACTATATCCTAATTCAAATTTTTTAATCATTTCTTTTGATATAACTCTATGTTCAAAATAAGTTAAAGCAACATTTTTACCTTCTTTAGTTTTTAAATTATCAATAAAAAAATTCTTTGATTTACTTAAAATAATTAATAAACTGTCTTTTTCAGATGATACAGAATTATCAATTTCATATTCATTAATTTCAACTCCATACTTTTCACCTAAATACTTTATAGCTTCAATGTATGTCATACTATCAACTTCCCTTAAAAACTCTATTGCATCTCCTCCCTTTCCAGTACTAAAGCATTTAAATATTTGTTTTGATGGTGATACAAAAAAAGAAGGAGTTTTCTCAGAACTAAAAGGACTTAATGCTTTATAGTTTGAACCAGATTTTTTTAATGATATAAAATCACTCACAACTTCTACAATATCTAGTCTTTCTTTAATTTCTTGTATAATATTATTATCAATCATAAGTTACAAATATGATGAATTTATTATTTTTTTAATTTTTTATTAATATAAATTGCAAGAATAATATAATACAATGAATGAAAAGCAAATTATAAAGGCATTATCTAAAGTTGATGATCCAGATTTAAAGAAAGATTTAGTCTCTCTAAATATGATTAAGAACATTTCTATCAATAATAATGTTGTTTCTTTTGAAATTGTTTTAACTACTCCAGCATGTCCTTTAAAAGAAAAAATTAAAAATGATTGTCTAAATGAATTAAATAAAATAAATAATAATGTAAAATATAATATTACTTTTTCATCAAATGTTGTTCCTTTTGATAAAAAAACAATGATAAAAAATATAAAAAATATTATTGCAATATCATCAGGAAAAGGAGGAGTAGGAAAATCAACTATTGCTTCAAATTTAGCAGTTGGATTAGGTAATATGGGAGCTAAAACAGGATTAATAGATGCAGATATTTTTGGGCCATCAATACCTACTATGTTTAACTGTGAAAATGAACAACCAACTATAAAAAAAAGTAAAGAAAAAAATATAATTATACCAATTGAACAATATGGAATAAAACTATTATCAATGGGATTATTAATACCTAATAATAAAGCTGTTGTTTGGAGAGGACCAATGGCTAGCTCAGCAATGAAACAGCTTATATTAGATGTTGAATGGGGAGAACTTGATTATTTAATTGTTGATTTACCTCCTGGAACAAGTGATATTCACATTACGTTATCACAAAGTTTTCCAGTAACAGGAACTGTTATAATTTCTACACCCCAAAAAGTTTCAACTAATGATGCAGAAAAAGCAATTTCAATGTATAATCAAGAACAAACCAATATACCTATAATAGGATTAATAGAGAACATGTCTTATTTCATTGATGATAATAACAAAAAAAACTACTTATTTGGAAAAGATGGAGGAAAAACACTATGCAATAAATTTTCTATTGATTTTATTGGTCAAATCCCAATTGATAAAAGAATATCTGATGGAAGTGATTTAGGTTATCCAATCATATTAAAAGAAAATAAAATATCAGATATTTTTAAAACTTTGAGTCAAAATATTGCTAGAATAATTGCAATAAATAACTCTAAATAATCGTATATTTATAAGTAATGGGTAATATAAGTATTATAGAAAAAGTTGAAAATGCAATTGATGAAATTAGACCTTATTTGATTGCAGATGGAGGAGATATAAAAGTAGTTTCTGTCGATAACAAAAATGTTGTAAATTTAGAATTGTTAGGTTCATGTGAAAATTGTCCAATTTCAGAATTGACACTTAAAAATGGAGTTGAGGAAACTATAAAAAAACATGCACCAGAAATAAAAGGAATTAATGCTATTAATAGTTAATTTTTCTATCATAAATAAATTTTAATTTGATGAAAAAAAATATAGCTATACTAATGGGAGGCTACTCATCTGAGTATGCTGTATCTGTAAAAAGTGGTAAAGTTGTATATGAAAATTTAAAAAAGGAAACTGATCTTAATCTATTTAAAATTTACATAACTAAAAATAAATGGTACTATGTAAATGAAAATAGTGAAAAATTCGATATTGATAAAAATAACTTTACTTTAAAAATAAATGATAAAAAAATTATTTTTGATATTGTATTTAATGCAATTCATGGAATACCTGGTGAAAATGGAGAAATTCAATCTTATTTAAAAAAACTAAATATACCTCAAACTTCATCAGAAGCTAGTGAATCAAAAATTACTTTTGACAAAAATTTATGTAAGAAAAAAATAAAAGATATAAATATTAATACACCTGATTCTATCATAATAAAAAAAAATGAAACTGTTAACATTGAAGATATAATAAAAAAAATAAGATTACCATTCTTTATTAAACCAAATAATGGAGGATCAAGTTTTGGTATATCAAGAGTAGAAAATAAAAATCATATTATAGCAGCATTAAAAAAATGCTTTTTAGAAGATAGCGAAGCATTGGTAGAAGAAGAAATAAATGGAAGAGAAATTACTGTTGGAGTTATTATATACAAAAATAAAATTTTAGCATTACCTCCAACAGAAATTAAATCACATAATTCATTTTTTGATTTTAACGCAAAATATAAAGGAGAATCGGATGAAATAACACCTGCTAATATTACAAAAGAAAATGAAACTATCATTCAAAATCTTGCTATTAAAATTTTTAAAAACCTTAAATTAAAAGGTTTCACTAGATCTGATTTTATTCTAACTGATGATAAATTTTATTTTTTAGAAATTAATACCGTTCCTGGACTTACAAAAGAAAGCATTTTACCACAACAAGCTCAAGAAGCTGGCATAAGCTTAAAAAATCTTTTTAAAAGTGTAATTGAATAAAATGATAATTCAGAAATTAAAATATTTGTTAAAGAATTTTACATATATAATAATATGTGGAATTGCTATCTTTTTATTAATATTTAAAATTTATTTACCTATCACTACAAACCATGGTGAATCAATTTCTGTACCTAATTTAATTGGAATGAAAATTGAAGAATTAGATAAATTTTTAAAAGATAGAGATTTGAGATATGAAATATTAGAAGATTCAAGTTATTCATCAGAATTACCAACCTTTAGTGTATTAAAACAAAATCCTATTGAAAATATGAAAGTCAAAGAAAATAGGAAAATATACATAACATTAAACTCAAAAATACCACCTAAAATAAAGATGCCAAATTTGATAAATGGATCTGTCAAAAATGCACAACTTATTTTAAAATCTTATGACCTTAAACTTGGAAAAATTAATTATGTACCTGATATGGCGGTTAATGCAGTTATTAAAATGTATATACAAGGTGACTCTATAGCACATAATGATATTATAACAAAAGGCTCAACAATTGATTTAGATGTAGGTGATGGTTACGGAAATCAAATTTTTGAAACCCCAAACTTACTAGGAATGACTCTAGAAGAAGGTATGTTTACAATAATAGGATCAGGATTACGAGTGGGTAAGATACATTATCAAGATAGTGGATTTGTATACCTTTCAACAATTGATGATGAAGGAAATGAAATTCAAGAAAAAATTACAATTAGTTCTGGAAAAATATTTAAACAATACCCTGAAAATTCAATTAAAATAAAAATTGGTGAAAAAATGAATTTGTGGGTTGTTAGCGATAGTTTAAATGCATCATCTTAATAATTTTAAGTACATATTAATTTTTTTAATATTCAACAATATCAGTGTATATTCTCAATTAATAGAATTAAAAAATATTGAAAATAAAGAATTAATAAGAAATACAAATTTTACATTAGACACAATTCAATTACCAATCTGGGAGGATTTTTCATCTTATGAATCAAAGGTTGGAAATACTATTTGGAATGCATCTAGTAATGTATCTGTAAATAATTATTCTAATAACTTCTCCCCTTCAATAAATGTAGTGATTTTGGATGGTACGGATAAAAATGGAAATTCATATAACTACATAAATAATTTTGGAAAAGCAGATAGCTTATGTTCTGATATTATAAATTTAGACTCCTACCAAATTAATGATAAATTATATTTAAGCTTTTACTGGAATTATAATATTAATGGAGAATTTCCTGATTATGAAGACTCTATAAAATTAGAATTTTATAATAAAAACAATCAATGGAAAACAGTATGGTATAAAAATGGAGGTAGTAATAATTTTCCTGGTAATAATTTCAAATATGAAATTATTCAAATAAAAGAAGAGTATTTACATGACAAATTTATGTTTAAATTTTACAATTTAGGTAATACAGAAGGACCATTTGACAGCTGGGCATTAGACTATATTTATTTAAATAAAAATAGAAATATTAATGATTCAACAATTTTAGATAGAGCTATAACTTATAAACCAAAAAATATTTTTAAAAAATATAATTCAGTACCAATAAAACATTTAAGTTCTTCTCATCAATCTTTAGATTCCATTAAAGTAGAAATATTAAATTTTGATTCACAAATACAGCCAATTAATTATAGTTTAATAGCAAAAGAAATAACAAATAACATTTATGATACAATTGAAAATAAGAATCCTTTAAATCCAATCCTAAATGGATTTGAAAGAAGACTTATTAATAACAAACATTTAAATATTGATAAGTTTAATATTAATAAAGACTCAATTTCGATAGAATTAAAATTTTTTATAGAATCAGGTGATTCAATATATACAAATCAAAATTTAAGATTAAATGATACTACTATAAGTTATTTTAACATGTCTAACTACTATTCTTATGATGATAATGGAGCAGAATATGCAGCCGGTTTAAATCAAAAAAATTCTGAATTAGTATTAAAATACAATTTATTAAAAAAAGATACCCTAACACATATTCAAATTTTATTTCCTCAATCAACCAACAAAACATATACGAGTGGAATTGAATTACTTGTATATAAACAATTAAATAATGAAAAAATAAATTTAATTTCTAATAATATGTCTCTAATAAATTACGGAAAAGATTTTAACATCTATAAATTAGAAACCCCCATAATTGTATCAGATACTATATATATAGGTTATAAACAATTTGAAAATAATCTCTTGTCTGTAGGATTAGATAAAAATAACAACACTGCTGATGAAATTTATTATTACATAAATAATCAATGGGAACAAAATAATCTTATACAAGGTAGTTTAATGATAAGACCAGTTTTTGGAGATGTAGAAAATTATTTAACTACTTTAAATGAAGATGATAATGAAAATATTAGTATTTATCCAAACCCTAGTAGTGGTGTTTTTTATATTAACAAAACTGTTAAGCATATTCAAATAATAGATATAAATGGTAAAATCATTAATAACTTAAAAAATTCTAAAGAATTTAATATAACAAATCAAAAAAATGGTTTATACCTAGTACATATAGTAAATAAAGAAAAAGTTATAATTAAAAAAATTATTAAAAATTAGATTTTTTGTAAAAATTGTTTTGTTAAGGTTAAATCTTCAACATGATAAGTTTTCATACCAATTACTTTAGGTATCTCTAAATTTTCCTTCATATCATCAAAAAACAAAATTTCTTTTCCAGAATAAGAAGATTTATCTATTACTTTTTGATAAATTTCTAATTCTGGTTTTCTAGATCTAATTTCATAAGAATAAAAAACCTTATCAAATAATTGTTTCAAAGTTTTACCATATATATCAACTACCAACTTATCATAATATACTTTATGAATAAAATTTGTATTACTTAAAATCATAATTTTATACCGATTCTTTAAAGAAAGAACTACATCTAATAAATCCTGATTAATCTTAACAATTACATAATTCCAGATATGATCTATCTTATCATTAGATAGATCCAAATTTGCAAATTTTCTAATACCATCTCTAAACTTATCATCGTTTATATTTCCTTTCTCATATTCAAAAAAAAAATTTAACAATGATGATTCTTCTTTATAATACTTATAATCTAATGCATTTAAATCTTCAGAAGATTTCTTAGACATAGATTTTAAAGCATTTATAGTTATAGAAGGATCTATATCTATTATTACACCACCCAAATCAAATAAAAGAACCTTAATATCTTTCATTTATTTTAATTGAAAAACACGTATGTAATCAACATACATTTTTTGAGGAAATTGAGTCTCATTGTTAGGAGAACCTGGCCAATTACCGCCTACTGCAATATTTAAAATAAAGAAAAAAGGTTTATGAAAAGGTTCATTTACACTACCAGCATTTATGTCAATTTTATGAAAGCTAATGCCATTAATTTTTGTTTCCATAAATTCTTCAGTCCAAATTAATTCATAAATATTATAATCACTGGAAAGAGGATTATCCATCTTTTTTGAATTACCGTACATCGCATGGTTTCCATCAGTATGTTTCCAATGATTTGTTGAATGTACAGTTTTATTATTATCGTGTGTTAATGGATTTGCACCAACCATCTCTAAAATATCAAATTCACCACAAGCGGGCCAACCAACTTCAGAAAAATTCGCACCTAATGACCAAAAAGCAGGCCAAATACCCTGTCCCCAAGGAAGTTTAATTCTAGCCTCAACTTTAGTACGTGGTCCAAACTCAAACTTACCCTGTGTTGTAATTCTAGATGATGTTATACTACCATCTCTTTTACCTAAATTATCAGACTCTTTTTTAGCATATATAATTAAATCCCCATCACCCATTTCAGTATTTTTATTTGTATATTCTTGCCATTCATCATTTCCCCATCCATTATTTCCATATCCTAACTCATAATTCCAATTACTTACACTTAAAGCATCTCCATTAAATTCATCATGCCATAAACAATTTGGACATAAATCATCAGAAAGATCATCTCCAAAAGAAAAACCATCCAAATTATCATCTTTACAGGCTAATAATAAAACAACAGAAAGCAATAACTTTTTCATATTTAAATACTTTATTATATATATGAATAATTGATAAAACTAATTATTTTTGAGCGAATTATTGAATAATGGATATTATCAATTTTTTATTCTCAAAATAATTTGAGAGGGCCCATAGCTCAGTTGGTTAGAGCACCCGGCTCATAACCGGTAGGTCCCAGGTTCAAGTCCTGGTGGGCCCACGACAAACCCTATTTCTAGCAAATAGAGATAAGCAATAGTATCACTTAAGTATATGAAAAAGATAAAAAATCCCAATTTATTAAAAAATCAATTTTTTATTAATAATAAGTGGGTCAATTCTTTTTCTAATAAAAAATTTCCTGTTTATAATCCTTTAGATCAATCATTAATAGATCAAATTTCAGATTGTGGCGAACAAGAAACTAAAGATGCTATCCAAGCTGCCAATGACGCTTTTGTATTATGGAAATCACATACTGCTAATGAAAGATCAAATATTATTAAAAAATGGCATGATTTAATTCTTGAAAATAAGCAAGATCTTGCTTCAATTATAACCTTGGAACAAGGCAAGACTTTAAAAGAATCTCTTGGTGAAATTTTATATGGAGCCTCTTTTGTAGATTGGTTTGCTGAAGAAGGGAAAAGAATATATGGGGATACTATTCCTTCTCATGATTCAGATAAAAGAATCATAGTTTTAAAACAACCTATTGGTGTAGTTGCAGCTATTACTCCTTGGAATTTTCCTAATGCAATGATAACTCGCAAAGTGGCTCCAGCATTAGCTGCGGGTTGTACTGTTGTAATAAAACCGGCTGAAGATACCCCTCTTTCAGCATTGGCACTTGCTGAACTTAGTAAGGAGGCGGGATTTCCACCTGGTGTTTTTAATGTAATTACTACCAGTGATCCTGATAAAGTAGGAAAAATTTTAACTACATCACCTCAGGTAAAAAAAGTATCTTTTACTGGATCTTCTGAGGTGGGAAAGATTTTAATGAAACAGTCTGCTTCTACCGTAAAAAAACTCTCTATGGAGCTAGGAGGAAATGCTCCCTTTATAGTTTTTGATGATGCTGATATTGATTTGGCAGTTGAAGGAGCAATAATATCTAAATATAGAAACTCAGGTCAGACTTGTGTTTGTGCTAATAGAATTTATATCCAATCAGGAATTTACGATTTATTTGTTGAAAAATTCATTGAAGCTGTTCGTGAACAAAAAACAGGATCAGGATTTGATGAAAATGTTTCAATTGGTCCTTTAATTAATAAACAAGCACTTATTAAAGTAAAAAAACTATTAAAAGATGCGCAGAATAAAGGAGCTAAGATATTATTGGGAGGTAAAGAACATAAAAAAGGAAACAATTTTTTTGAACCTACCGTGGTCACTAATATTTCTAATGATATGTTAATTAGTTCAGAAGAAATTTTTGGTCCTATTGCTCCAATCTATTTATTTGAGGAAGAAGAAGAAGTTATTGAACTTGCAAACGATACTTCTGCAGGACTCGCTGCCTATTTTTATGGAAAAGATAATAGTCAAATTTGGAGAATTGCAGAAGCTTTAGAATATGGTATGGTGGGAATAAATACCGGATTTATTTCAACTAATTTGGCTCCTTTTGGAGGTGTAAAAGAAAGTGGGTTTGGAAGGGAAGGATCAAAATATGGTATAGAAGAATATCTAGTTTTAAAATATGTATGTATGCAAGTTTAAATGGTTTTAATTCAACACTTATGTTATAAATATTATTTGGGTAAATCAGAATTTATTTTTTACCTGTGCTTGATGTTTCCTATTATATTAATTTCTCAGCCTAGTTTAGAAACCTTAACAAAAAACATTCATTATAGGCAAATAGGTCCTTCACGCCAAGGAGGTCGTGTCGTATCTATTGCTGTATCTCAACAAAACCCTTTTACATTTTATATGGCTGGTGGTCCTGGTGGTGTATGGAAAACTGAAAATAATGGTAACACTTTTTATCCAATCTTTGATAATGAAAATATCTCTTCTATAGGTGATATTACCTTGGCTCCCTCCAATGATAATATTTTATGGGTAGGTACAGGTGAAGCTAACCTTAGAAATAGTACCTATTATGGAAATGGAGTATATAAATCTTTAGATGCAGGTAAAACTTGGCAACATATGGGCTTAAATGAATCCCATCATATAGGTAGAGTACTTATCCATCCTAAATATCCAGATATTGTCTATGTAGCCGCTCAAGGACATTACTATTCTGAAAATCCAGAAAGAGGTATTTATAAAACAATAAATGGAGGAAAAACATGGAAAAAGTCACTTGAAATAGAAATAAATGATCGACATATTGGAGCTACAGAAATAAAAATGGACAATAACAATCCAAATATATTATATGCTGTAACCTATGATAGGTTACGAACTCCTTGGATGTTTAAAAATAATGGAGAAGGTAGCTCTATATATAAATCGTCTGATGGTGGCGAATCTTGGAAAAAATTGACTAATGGGTTACCTAGTGGAAAATTAGGTAAAATTGGAATTGATATCTATAATAAAAATCCTAATATACTTTATGCAAATATAGATAACGCAAACCCTAACCCTAATAACAATCGACCAGTTCTGCATGAAATATACCGAAGTGACGATGCTGGTGAATCTTGGTATAAAGTAAGTGCTGATGGAGAAAGTATTGGTAATCGTTCTAATTATTATGGGCAAATTATAATAGACCCTAATGATCACCTACATATTTATGTCTTAAGTCCAATTGTTCATGAATCATTCGATGGAGGTAAAACTTGGGGACAATATATTCGCTATGGAGGAGATAATCATGTACTTTGGATAAACCCTAATGATTCTAGGCATATGATGATGGGTTATGATTATGGTATGGCAATTACTCATGATCAAGGCAAAAATTGGTATCATCCAGATGAAATACCTATGGGACAATTTTATGCAATAGGGGTAGATATGGATTACCCATATAATGTTTATGGAGGTACGCAAGATTTTGGTTCTTGGAAAGGTCCAAGTACAAAAAAAGGACGTTTTCCTATACGATTTGAAGATTGGGAACATATAAATGGTGGTGATGGTTTTTATAACTTAGTAGATCCAGATGATAGTAGATGGCTGTATTCAAGTTCTCAATTTGGACATATTACTCGTATTGATCAAAAAACAGGATCTAGAAAAACAATAGTTGACGATAGAAACGATGATTTTCGTTTTAATTGGAATACTCCATTATTAATTTCACCTCATAATTCTAAAACATTATATGTAGGAGCGCAACTAGTATTACGTTCTATTAATCAAGGAGAAAGCTGGGAAAATATAAGCCCCGACTTAGCTGGTTTTGATATAGATAAAAAAGGTTTTGGCCCTTTTATATATGGTACACTTACAACTTTAGATGAATCCCCAATAGAAGAAGGCGTCATATGGACAGGTTCAGATAATGGAAACGTTCATATAACTCGAGATGGAGGAAAAATTTGGACCAAATTAAATAGCAACATTGTAGGAAATCCTGGTTATTGGGTTAGCCGAATAACTGCATCAAATCATATACCTGGCACTGCTTATGTGACTTATTCAGGATTGCGAAGAGATGATTTTAGACCTTTTATTTTTAAAACAGAAGATTTTGGTAAAACCTGGGTTTCTCTCGTTTCAAACTTACCAAATGAATCTATAAATGTGATTAAAGAAGATTATAAGAATCCTAATCTCTTATTTTTAGGTACAGATAAAGCGGTCTATACAAGTTTAAATAATGGTAATAGTTGGATAAAACTTAAAAATAATATGCCGACAATTCCTATACATGATTTAGTTATTCATCCTAGAGAAAATGATTTAGTAGTAGGAACACATGGCCGCAGTATTTACATAGCAGATATTTCCCCTCTTCAAGAATTAACAGATGAAATTTTAGAAAAAGATGTTTATCTATTTGATATTGAGCCTAAAATACAATGGAGAATGGTTAGTCAGCCTGCTGTAAGTGCTCAAAATTTTGTGGGTGAAAATGAACCAGCTGGTATTACAATTAATTATTATTTAAAGGAAAAGGTAGTTGTAAATAAAATAAAACTAACCATATATGACGGAGAAGAAGTAATAGATGAACTTTTAGGTACAAATAAGATAGGTATAAATAGTATACAGTGGGGAATGACAAAACGTAAATATAGAACTTCTGAAGAAAAGATTGAATGGGAAAAAGAGCAAAAACTTATTAAAGAAGAGCCAGAGTTTTTCGATTATTATGATGCTGTAGAAATATTTCCTTTACCCAATGAAGAAGTAGATAAATATGGACGTTCTTTACGAACTCGTGTACATCCTTTACCAGGCAATACCCATCAAGATTATAAATATTATAAAGTACCACCTGGTGATTATAAAATCGTACTTACAATAGACGAAATAAGTCAAAGTAAAAATATTTCTATTCTAAAAGACCAATGGTACAAATAGATAAACAATGAGTAAAATATACCAAACTATTATTTTTGGCTTAGCTATTTCTATTATTACACTTTCATGCAATAAAGATGATAATGAAAATTTATCTCAAGAAAATAATACTACTCTACCAAATAGCATTATATTTAAAAATATTCCTTCTGGAACATTTTTGATGGGAGGAACAACTATTCATAATGATGCACCAATAGTTAGCGTTACTTTATCTGCTTTTCAAATTTCTCAAAAAGAAATTACTAATAATGAATACATTGATTTTTTAAACTCTGCTTATTCAAATAATTGGTTAACTGTTTCTGCTAAACAAGTAAATGATCCATGTGGGTCATACACTGAAAATATGGTTATTGGTAAAGGAAATGCACCAAATGCAGGAGAAGTCTTCTTACAATTAGGAGAATCAGGAGGATGTACTAGTAATGGAGAAGAAGAACATATAAATAATAAAAGTTGGATATCATTCAACACTTCAAATAACACTTTTGAACTATTAGATGCATCAAAAGCAGATTGGCCCGTTAATTGGATTAAATGGTATGGTGCTTATGCTTTTGTTCAATATTATAATGTTAGTCTTCCAACAGAAGCACAATGGGAATATTCTGCTAGAGGTGGACAACAATTAAAATACCCTACAGATGATGGAACACTTTCTTTAAGTAAAGCAAATTACAATGGAGAAACGCCTGGTATTTATAATCCAGATGGACATTCTTTTGCTGTAGGATCTTATAATCCAAATCCATATGGATTATTTGATATGGGGGGAAATGTGTGGGAATGGTGTCAAGATTATTATAGCAATTCTTTTTATTCAGATAATGTTATAGACCCAATGAATACAATAACTGGAATTAACTCAAAAAGAGTAAGAAGAGGA
>ENA-UPTF01000211-UPTF01000211.1-marine-metagenome-genome-assembly--contig:-NODE-211-length-41779-cov-9.419908_pt1 | contig 41779 bp, 35 predicted proteins | sample MGYA00238166_ERZ767019 | MGnify/ENA primary metagenome ERZ767019 (study PRJEB28930, sample SAMN06266391) | marine metagenome | isolation source: Sea water from 250 m depth | place: Atlantic Ocean | study... | reverse complement strand
TTATCTGCTGTATTTGCAAATAAAATGAGGTCTATTTTGACAGCCCTAGGTATTGTAATTGGTGTTCTCTCTGTTACACTAATGGGCACACTTATATCTGGGCTAGATCGTTCATTTGAAAATAGTATGTCTTGGCTTGGGAAAGACATACTATATATCAGTCGTTATGAGTGGTTCGGTGATATGGAATGGTGGGAAGTAAGGAATAGACCTCGCATGCGGCCTGAGTATGTTGAGAAAATACATAAGAGATCAAAATATGCTCTAGCTGTTTGTCCTGTAATGCAGAGAGGAGCTTCATTATCTTATGAGGATAAAGAAACCCGAACAGAAATATTTGGTACGAATGAAGAATACATGGAGACCATAAGCACGGACATAGAACAAGGCCGATTTTTTACCGCAAGTGAGGATAAATCAGGTTCAAGAGTAACAATCATTGGTCACGGGATAAAAGAAGCATTCTTTGGGGATGAAAACCCAATTGGTAAATATATAAAAATAGATAATCTAAAGTTTAGAGTGATTGGTGTCCTAGAGAAACAGGGAAAATTTTTAGGTCTTTTTAGTGTAGACAAGCAGGCAGTATTGCCGTTAGGAGCATTCAAAAGGATCTTTTCAAAAAGAGGATGGATGCGTTTAAGCGTTAAGGTTCCTGAAGACAAGATCAGTGAGGGGATCGATGAAATCTCAGGTGTAATGAGACAAATAAGAGGCTTAAAGCCTAGCCAGAAAAACGATTTTGCGATTAACCAGACAAAAGCTTTTGAGGCTCAGTATAATACACTAAAAGTTGCAATCGGTGGCACGGGGTTTTTTATCACACTTTTATCTCTACTTGTTGGTGGGATCGGAATAATGAATATTATGTTTGTCACAGTTAAAGAGAGAACAAGAGAGATCGGTGTCAGAAAGGCAATCGGCGCGACCAATGGAATGATTCTAGGGCAATTTTTAATGGAGGCCGTTACTATCTGTTTGATAGCGGGTATGGTTGGACTATTTATTGCATATATTAGTAGTATATTTATCAATAGAATTTTCCCATCCACTCTTCCTATTGGACTATCTATTTTTTCCATAGTGATGAGCATGGTTGTGGGGGTTTTATCTGGATTTATTCCCGCATATAAGGCCTCAAAACTTGATCCAATAGATTCGCTTAGATATGAATGACTATGGTTTCTAGAAGTCTAAAAAATATCCTTAAAGAAAGTTTTTTGATGGCCATAGAGGCCATCCGACAGAATAAACTGCGATCGATACTTACGCTTCTTGGAATAAGCATCGGAGTTTTTTCAGTGATTGGTGTAATGACAGCAATAAGAACTCTTGAGTCATCTGTACAGTCTGGGCTAAACGTTTTTGCAGCAAATACATTTGTAATTCAAAAATACCCTGAGATACAATTTGGGCATAGTGATAGAAAATACAGAAACAGAAAAAATATAGACTATGACCAGTATAAAAAGTTGAAAAATCGTGCAAAACTGCCTGTTTTAGTGAGTGTTAGTGAGGGTAGCTCTGTAAGAAACGTAAAATATAAAGATAAAACAGTAAAAAATTACGTAGAGTTATTTGGGGGAGATGAGGGTAGCATCAGAATATTCAAAACTTATATTGGTGATGGTAGAAATCTAGCACCGGATGATATCAGGTATTCTCGAAATGTATGTATCTTGGGGATGGACGTTGTTGATCGGCTATTTCCTTTTGAAGATCCAATTTCCAAAAAGATACAGATTAATGGTCTTAATTATCATGTAATAGGGACGGCTGAAAGAAAAGGCGAAGCATTTGGCCAGAGCCAAGACAATTATATCGCAATTCCAATTACTAACTATCTTCAAAAGTTCTCAAATAAGTGGACGACATTAAGTATAAACATTGAGGCTGCATCTGAACAGGATTATGATAAAACAAGAGATGAGGCCATAGGTATTATGAGGTCTTTACGTAAAGTAAAACCCGGTGAAGATAATGATTTTGAGATAGTTACCAGTGATGAAATGATTGAAACATTCTCAGGTTTTACAAGTGGGATAAAATTATTTGCACTATCAGTAAGTATTATAGCTCTTGTTGTAGCAGGGATTGGGATAATGAATATCATGCTTGTCTCTGTGACAGAAAGAATAAAAGAGATTGGCATCCGAAAAGCAATTGGCGCGACAAAGAAAGATATTTTAACACAGTTTTTAATGGAGGCAATTTTTTTGAGCGAATTTGGTGGGGTTGCCGGAATCATATTGGGGATTAGTGCGGGCAATATAGTTTCTGTTATATTTAATATTCCTGCTATAATTCCTTTCGACTGGGCTGTCATCGGACTAGTCGTTTGTTCAATCATCGGGATCGGGTTTGGGATATACCCAGCGTGGAAAGCAGCGGAGCTAGATCCAATAGAATCACTGCGTTTCGAATAAATTTTCTTTATCTAAAAGAAAAGTTAAATTTCACAGCAAAAACTATGCCCTTTTTACATCTAATGAATCATACTGTTCATAAACCAAGAATATCTATAGGTTATTTTGCTTATTTATCTGTTAATAGTTTAACTGATTATAGAAAGAGATAATATTTTGGTTGTCGGTATTATTCCTGCTAGAATTGATTCTACAAGGTTTCCCAAAAAAATATTAGCTGATATTGAAGGTAAGCCCATGATTGCCCACGTAGCTGAGAGAGCCTTAGAGGCAGAAATGTTAGACAAAGTAATTATTGCGATTGATTCAGAAGAAACAAAGAAAGCATTATCTAGTTATAAGTTTGATATGGTTATGACTGATGTTAGGTATTCTAGCGGAACAGACCGTGTGTCTGAAGTTGCGAAAACAATTGATGAGGCGGAAATAATTATTAATATACAAGGAGATGAACCGTTATTAGATCCTAAAATTATTGATAGATTGGTAAGATTATTTGATGATCCAAGTGTTTCAATGTCGACAGTAGTAAGTCGGGATATTGGAGTTAAAGATTATTTAGATAGAAATATCGTAAAAGTATTTCTTGATGAAAATCAAAATGCATATGATTTTAAACGTGACATATATGATTCAGAAATTGGTGGAGTATTTAGACATGTTGGTTTCTATGGATTTCAAAAAGAAACACTTTTTGAGTTTTCCTCATTAGCGCCTTCGCATAATGAAGTAGAATATTCTCTTGAACAGTTTAGAGCTCTTGATAATAATATTAAAATAAAGGCACTGATAACCAATTCTGAACAACTTGCTGTTGATGTACCTGAAGATATAAATCGCGTTGTTTTTAAAATGAAAAAATTAAATAAAATATTAACAAAAGAATAATATGGGCAGCACCAAACCAACGAAATATATATTTGTCTTAGGTGGTGTAATGTCCGGCCTCGGTAAGGGGATTGCAGCCTCTTCAATCGGCTACCTATTAAAGAACTCTGGTCTTCGGGTTACAATCTTAAAGCTGGACCCCTATTTAAATGTAGACCCTGGGACCATGAACCCTTATCAGCATGGAGAGGTATTTGTTTTAGATGACGGGTCTGAAACAGACCTTGATCTAGGACACTATGAGCGCTTTATTGATGTAAGTATGACAAAGAATAATAATGCAACCTCGGGTCAGATTTATAGCACGGTTTTAGATAAAGAGCGGAAGGGTGAATATCTTGGTCAAACTGTACAGGTTATCCCTCATGTTACTGATGAAATAATAAACAGAATAAAAAGCATCAATATACCCAAAAAATATGATGTGATAATTTGTGAGGTTGGTGGCACGGTTGGGGATATAGAGAGTTTGCCTTTTATGGAAGCAATACGTCAATTATCATTACATGTAGGATATCATAATCATTTGATTGTTCATGTAACGCTGTTACCATTTGTAAAAGCCAGTGGCGAGCTTAAGTCTAAGCCAACACAACACTCTGTAATGAAGCTTAGGGAGATTGGTCTGGCTCCTGATATGATTCTTTGCCGCTCAGAATACAGTATTGATAAATCTATAAGAGAAAAGATTGCTCTATTTTGCAATGTTCGTGCTGATCATGTTTTTGAAGGCCGAGATGTTCAGAGTATCTATGAGGTTCCTCTGGTATTGAATGAGCAAGATATGGGAAGCCTGATCAACGAACGTCTTCAGATAGATAAGAAGACTGATTTATCACTTCTAAAAAAGTTTGTACACAATTATAAGAATCCTGATTCTGAGGTTGTGATTGCTATGTGCGGGAAATACACAGAATTAATTGATTCATATAAGAGTGTGTTAGAATCATTTGTTCATGCTGGTGTAGAAAATAATGCAAGAGTAAATATTAAATGGGTAAAAACGGAAAAAATAACTGATGATCTAGCTGCAGAAAAACAATTTAAAAGCGTTGACGGAATATTAATTTTACCAGGATTTGGTTCCCGAGGAGGAGAGGGTAAAATCATGTCTTCTAAATATGCTCGCAAAAATAAGATTCCCTTTTTCGGAATATGCCTTGGGATGCAATGTGCGATTATTGATTTTGCTCGTCATGTTTGTGGACTAAAAGGAGCTAACTCCACTGAGTTTAATAAGCGTACTAAGTACCCAGTGATTGACCTTATGGAATCGCAAAGGGCTATTAAGATAAAGGGCGGCACCATGAGACTTGGTGCATATGATTGCAAGATTAAGACGGGTACAAAGACATTTGCTGCATACAGATCAAAAAAAATATCAGAAAGACATCGTCATCGTTATGAGGTAAACAATCGCTATAGAAATAAGCTTGAAAAACAAGGACTGATCATTTCAGGAGTTAATGAAGATCTAGGTGTTGTAGAGACAATTGAGATCGGTGATCATCCTTGGTTTATTGCAGGACAATTTCATCCAGAACTAAAAAGCAGGGTCAACAAAGCGCATCCGCTTTTTAGAGAGTTTATTAAGGCTGCAACCAGATATAATAAATACAGGAGTTAAATCTTGAAAGAAGTCAAAGTCGGCAACGTTATATTTAGTGAAAAACATCTCGGAGTTATCGCTGGGCCGTGTGTCATTGAGAGTCGCGATCATTCATTGAAAATGGCATCTGAAATAAAACAGATATCTGATAAAATAAAACTCCCAATTATATTTAAAAGTTCATTTGATAAAGCAAATAGGACATCTATAAAATCATTTAGAGGGCCGGGTATTGATAAAGGAATGAAAATACTATCTGATGTAAAAGCTGAGACAGGGTTACCAGTATTGACAGATATTCATACTTCTGATCAGGCCGGTATAGTGGCAGAAGTAGCCGATGTTCTCCAGGTTCCTGCATTTTTAAGCAGACAGACAGATATTTTGGTTGCCGCATCTGAAACCGGTAAGCCAGTGAATATAAAGAAAGGTCAATTTCTAGCACCATGGGATGTTGAACACATTGTCCATAAAATTGAGGAAGCAGGCTCAAATAATATATTATTAACTGATAGAGGAACACAGTTTGGATACAATAATTTGGTTGCAGACATGAGGGCTATACCGCTTATGAAAGAATATGGATACCCTGTTATCTTTGACGCGACCCATAGCGCACAGCTTCCTGGTGGCAGTGGCGGGCACTCTTCAGGAATGAGGGATATGATTCCTACATTAGCACGATCAGCGGTGGCAGCTGGTTGTTGTGGTGTTTTTATGGAGGTTCACGATAATGTAGAGTCCGCGAAGTCGGATGCTGCAACCCAGTGGCCACTTAGCAAGTTAGAAAATCTTTTAATCGATTTAATGAATATTCATAAAGTGGTTAGTTAACATGAATAAATATAAGAAAATAAGTCTAATTATTACTGATGTTGATGGCGTATTAACAGATGGGTCAATCTATAAGGGCACTGATAATATGGAATTCAAAAAATTTTCCGTTTTTGATGGTGTAGGCGTAGCATATGCTCGTGCCGCTGATTTAAAGATAGCAGTTATTTCTGCGCGTTATTCACCAGCAACTGAGCACCGCACCAAAGAACTAGGCATTACGGATGTATATAATGGAGGTTTAAATAAGCTACATGCGTACAAGGATCTGAAAAAAAAATATACATTATCTGATGATCAAATTGCATATTTGGGAGATGACATGGTTGACATACCTGTTATGGAAATAGTTGGGCTCCCAATTGCTGTAGCAAATGCGACACCTGAAATAATCAAATTAGCTAAACATATTACAAAAGTTAAGGGAGGTGACGGTGCTTTTAGAGAAGCCGTTGAGTGGATTATACACAAGCAAGGTAGAACGGAAGAGATGTATAAAATCGTGAGAGAAAAAGTCTTAAATAGTTGAACAATGAAAAATAGATATTGGACCATTTCTTTCATTATTCTAACAATAGCGTGTTCAGATAAATCTAACCAAGCCCAATTAGCAAAAGGATTAGACTACCCAGATCAAGAAAGCTGGGGTGTAACAATTATTCTAACGGACTCTTCAATCGAGCGTGCAAGGGTACAATCAGGCCATTTAGAAAAATATAATCAGGCACAGCACATTATGCTTGATCAAATAGTAAAGGTTGATTTTTTTGATAAAAAACAGAATCATGTGGCGATTCTAAATAGTGCGAAGGCAGAGGTTGATCAAAAGACCAACAATATGAAAGCAATCGGCGATGTGGTTGCGGTATCTGATAGTGGTATTACTTTATATACTGATACACTTTTCTGGAACGCAAAAAAAGAACAAATGAACACAAAGGATTCAGTGATGATAACCACAACAGAAAAAGATACACTCTATGGAGTAGGATTTGAATCTGACTCAGATCTCCAAAATTGGAAAATTTTAAAACCTTCTGGTGTTACAGATAGAGTGAAAAAGTGAGTATTCAAAAAACAAATTCTTTGATTGCTAAAGGCCTCCATAAAAAATATGGTTCACGTATGGTTGTAAATAATGTCGATATATCAGTAAGTAGAAATGAGATAGTTGGGCTGCTTGGCCCAAACGGTGCTGGCAAGACAACTACTTTTTATATGATTACTGGTATGATAAAACCGACAAAGGGAGATATTTTTTTGGATAATAATAATATTACCCTTGACCCAATGTATAAGAGAGCAAGAAAAGGCGTGGGGTATCTTGCGCAAGAACCATCGATTTTTTCGAAGCTTACAGTAGAAAATAATTTGAAACTTGTTCTTGAGATGAGAAAAGATTTATCGAAAGAAGAACAAAATGAGAAGCTAGATAGTTTGTTAGATGATTTTTCTGTCAGCGCTTTGAGGCAGAGTAAAGGAGGTACGCTATCTGGCGGAGAAAGAAGGCGCGTAGAGATTGCAAGGTCTTTGTGTATGGATCCTGATTTCATTCTGCTTGATGAACCTTTTGCTGGGGTTGATCCCATAGCTGTAGAAGAGATACAATCTATCGTTAACTCCCTAAAACAGAGGAACATTGGTGTCCTTATCACTGATCATAATGTTAGGGAAACCCTTTCAATAACGGATCGCTCATATTTATTATTCAATGGTCAGATTCTTAAATCTGGCACATCCGAATTTTTGGCAAATGATGAGGAAGCCCGGCGACTTTATTTGGGAGAAAAGTTCAAGCTGGACTAGTTAATGCCACGTCTATCACAGAAACTTGAACAAAGGCAAAAACTTGCACCAAGGCAGGTTCTTCAAGCAAGGCTACTACAATTAAATACAATCAATCTAGAACAGACTATATTAAAAGAATTAGAACAAAATCCTATTCTAGAACAGGTTGAACCTGAAGATTTTGAAGATAAATCAATGGCTGAAGAAATATTAGATGAGGTTGATGCTCCTGTTGAAGATGTATACACGGATGAGTCTTCATACTACCTTGATCAAGAGAAGAATGATCTGCCTCTACCAGACAGGAGTTCATTTATAGAAGATGTAATCAATAGAATGAAAGATTATGGTTTGACAGATATTGAGCAAGAGATCGCTGAAGAAATACTTTGGAACACAAATGACCGTGGTTACTTAGACACAGATCTTGTTCTTATCGCTGATAGTTTCGAGTTAGAAGAGGAAGATATAGAGCCAATACTGTCGATTGTCCAGCGTATGGATCCTAAAGGGCTCGCCTCTAGAAATCTTAAGGAATGTCTAACTATTCAGCTTGAAGATGATAAAAAGTCTTTATCATTTAGTATTATTACAAAATATTTTGATGATTTTATGCATAAGCGCTATGATAAAATAAAAACAAAACTAAAGTGTGATGATGAACAGCTTCATGAAGCCGTAGATAGGATATCTAGCCTTAATCCTAGGCCTGGTGAGGGCTACGCAGATAATTTTCAAATTGTGATACCAGACCTTATAGTTAGAGAAGATGGTGACGACTGGTTAATAACAACAAACGATGGAGGTATTCCAGAACTAAGAATAAGCAAGTTGTATTCTGAGGGAATAAAGGAAGGTGAATACAGCGGTAAGGCAAAATCATTTGTTCGCGAGAAAATGGATTCTGCAAACTGGTTTATTGAGGCAGTTAAGCAAAGGAGAATAACCATGGTGAGTGTAATGCGGGCGATAATTAAATACCAGCCAGAATGGTTTTCCGGAGACATGAATCATCTTCGGCCTCTAAAACTTCAAGATATCGCTGAGGAAATTGGTATGGACATTTCTACTATAAGTCGGTCAACCCGTGGTAAATTTGTGGATACTCCTTATGGAGTTTTTGAATTAAAATATTATTTTACAGATGCGCTAGACCTAGGAGATGGTAGAGTTTTAGGAACATTTGTAATAAAAAGAGCATTACAAAACATAATCAATTCTGAGAATAAAAAGAGTCCATTTAACGATGATACATTGGTTGAAAAATTAAAAGATAAGGGTTATAAGCTCGCTAGAAGAACGGTGGCAAAATATCGTGATCAGTTAGGCGTCCCTGTGGCTAGACTCAGAAAAGAAATATAAAATAAAGAGAGGTTAACATGGCAAGAAAAATCATTGTTGGTGATCAGGAATTTGTAGTTCCAGATAAATTCCCGAAAAGTGGATTTACCATTGGGCTTATTCTGGTATTAATCTTTGCGGTCTGGAGCTCAATTTATAGAGTTGAGCTTGAAGAAGAAGGAGTTCTAATGACACTCGGTGAATACTCAGGGCTCGTCCAGTCAGGCATTCATATAAAGTGGCCTACTCCAATACAGACTGTAATAAAAATTCCTACAAAACGTGAACTGGAGATGGAGTTTGGCCAGAGGAGGCAGACTGAATCAAACAGAAGGACCAAACGTTCAGAGGTTGAAGAAGAGTCTCTTATGCTCACGGGTGATTTAAATGTTGCAGTAGTACCATGGAAAACACAGTATAGGATTGCAGAGCCAGACAAGTTCTTGTTTAAGGTAAAAGACCCCATTGGGACATTCCGGGACATGAATGAGGCTGTGATGCGTGAAGTAATTGGCGACAGGAGTGTTAATGAGGTTTTAACTACTGGGCGACAGGAAATTGCTGCAAAGATGGAAGAAAAACTTCAAAAAATGTGTGACCAATATGAAAACGGATTAAAAATTAATCGAATCCTGCTTCAGAAAGTTCTTCCTCCTAAGCAGGTCCAAGATGCGTTTAATGAAGTGAATACTGCTGAGCAAGAAAAAGAAAAAATGATTAACCAAGCCCTCGGTGATTATAATCGGATTATACCAAGGGCTAGAGGAGAGGCAGAGCAGACAGTGCAGCAGGCAGAGGGATATGCGATGGATCGAGTCAATCGAGCAAAGGGTGATGCTTCATTGTACAAGGATTTGTTAAAAGCATATAAAAAATCACCCGAGGTTACAAAGGATCGGATCTACCTTGAGACAATGGCCGATGTTTATCCGAAGATAAAACAAAAAATAATATTAGATAAAGATTTAGAGGGGATTCTCCCTCTTCTGCCACTAGGAAAGGAGGCAAAATAATGGGAAAATTTTTTAGTGTAATTATTACTATTGGTATTATTTCTATTCTTCTCATCTTTGGAGGCGCTTTTTACATTGTCACCGAGTCAGAGCAGGTAGTCATCACTCAGTTTGGTAAACCAGTTGGTGATCCAATAACATCGCCAGGGCTTAAAATAAAAAAGCCATTCTTGGAAACTGCAAACTACTTTGATAAAAGATTTCTCGCGTGGGATGGTGAGCCGAAACAGGTTTCTACAAGAGACAAACGTTTCATCAATATAAACACTTATGCACGGTGGCGCATATCGGACCCATTACAATATGCTAAAAGATTGTTTGATGAGTCAAAGGCTCTGACGCGCTTAGGATCAGTGCTCGAGGGGGCAACACAAAATGCAATCGCGAACCACGATCTTATTGAATTAGTTAGAAGCTCAAATAGAGAGTATATAGGTAATAATGTTGATAATGATCAATCAAACAAAGATAAAGCGATTATTACAAGTGGCAGAGATGAGCTGACGAAAGAAATATTAGGGCTAGCAAAAGAAAGCACGAGTGATCTAGGTATTGAGATACTTGATTTTCAGTTTAAGCGAATAAACTATGTTCCCGAAGTTCGGAAGAAAGTATATGAGCGTATGATCTCAGAACGTAAGAGGATTGCTGAAGAGTTTCGTTCACAGGGAGCCGGTGAGTCAGCACGAATTAGTGGTCAAAAAGATAGAGACCTTAAAGAGATTACCTCAGACGCATATAGACGCTCACAAGAGATAAAGGGTAAGGCGGATGCAGAGGCTGCAAATATTTATGCCGCTGCATACAATAAAGATGCTTCTTTCTATCGTTTTATGAGGACAATGGAGATTTATAAAGAAGCTCTAGATAAAGAGACGGTATTAGTCCTAAGTACTGATGGAGATTTCTTAAAGTATCTTAGTACAAGAAAATGAACAAAAACAATCTCAAAATACGATCTACAACAATATTAGGTGTTCGATCTAAAGGCAAGGTCGCTGTAGCTGGCGATGGACAAGTCACTCTTGGCGATATGGCAATGAAACAAAAGGCCGTAAAAGTCAGGAAGTTTGATAGCCAAAAGGGTGGCGTGGTTGGAGGATTTGCTGGTGCAGCTGCTGATGCACTCACACTATTTGAAAAGTTTGAACAAAAACTTGATGAGTATGAGGGAGACCTTAAGAGATCGGTTGTTGAGATGGCTAAAGACTGGAGGACCGATAAGATCCTACGGCATTTGGAGGCCCTGCTGCTTGTCATGGACAAACGAAATAGTTTTATTATTGCCGGTGATGGGAACGTAATAGAGCCAGATGGACCTATTGTAGCGATTGGATCCGGAGGAGGCTTTGCCCAGGCAGCAGCGACAGCGTTTTATCAGTCGCGTAAATTCTCAGCAAAGCAGATTGCTGAAAAGTCATTAAAAATAGCTGCCGATCTATGTATTTATACCAATGATTCTATAACGGTCTTAGAGCTTAGATGAAAGAACTAACTCCAAAACAAATCGTCCGAGAGCTGGATAAGTATATTATAGGACAGGCTAAAGCTAAAAAGGCAGTGGCGATTGCAATGAGAAACAGATGGAGAAGGCAACAAGTTTCTGGTTATATGCGTGATGAGATTATGCCTAATAACATAATAATGATAGGCTCTACTGGGGTTGGGAAAACTGAGATTTCCAGGAGGCTGGCTGCTCTTACCAGTGCTCCTTTTGTAAAAGTTGAAGCAAGTAAGTTTACTGAAGTTGGTTATGTCGGAAGAGATGTCGAGTCTATGATCAGAGACCTGATGGACACGTCTTTTAATATGGTGCAGAGAGAAAAAGAGGAAGAGGTTATTGGCCTAGCAGAGAGCCTGGCTAATGAAAGAATTATTGATATTCTTTTTCCAGATAAACCCAAAAATGATGCATCCATATCCGAAGAGATTCAGGAACGCCATGCAAGAACACGTTCTCGAATACGGAAAAAATTAGAAAATGGTGATTTCGAAGACAATATCATTGAGATTGAGATTGAACAAGAGACAATAACGGGTATGCAGGTTTTAGGTCCAATAGGGATGGATGATTTTGGGATGAACATCAAAGATATGCTTAGCAATGCAATTCCAAAATCCAAAAAACCAAGAAAGATGCCAGTTTCTGAAGCTCGTGAGGTCCTGATAGATTCTGAGGCTCAAAAACTTATCGATAATGATGAGGTTATCCGTATTGCTAAAGAGCGTTCAGAGAATAATGGTATTATTTTTATAGATGAGATTGATAAGGTAGTTAATGGTAACGGAGGGCAGGGGCCGGATGTCAGCAGAGAAGGCGTTCAAAGAGATCTCCTGCCTATTGTAGAGGGGAGCAATGTCAATACTAAGTATGGAGTCGTCTCTACTGATCATATTCTATTTATCGCAGCTGGGGCTTTCCATATTAGTACTCCTTCAGATATGATCCCAGAGCTACAGGGTCGTTTTCCTATTCGAGTTGAATTGGATAAGCTGAAGACCAAAGATTTTATTAAAATATTAACACATCCAAAATCAGCTCTGATTAAACAATATGTTGCACTTCTTGAGGCTGAAGGTGTCCATCTAGAGTTTGAATCATCTTCAATTAAGGCGATTTCTGAGCTAGCAACAGAGGTTAATACAAAAACTGAAAACATTGGAGCAAGAAGATTACATACTATAATGACCACACTTCTTGAAACCCCTTTATTTGAGCATCCAAAGTCTGGACAAAAAAACATAAAGATTACAGCAAAGTATGTGAAGGATGCTCTTGGAGATATTGTTGTTGATCAAGATCTAAGCAGATATATTTTATAAGGGAATATTTATTGAAACATTTTTTACACATATCAGACTATAATGAGTCTGAGCTCTGGGAAATACTCAATCTTGCAAAAGACCTAAAGAAAAAATTTCATAAAAGAGAAGACTACAATCCATTTCATAATAAATCTTTGGCCATGATATTTGCAAAGCCTTCTGCCCGTACTAGAGTATCTTTTGAAACCGGTTTTGAGTGGATGGGGGGGCATGCGCTTTTTCTAGGGCCCAGTGATATAGGCATTGGTAAGAGAGAGGCTATTAAAGATATTTCAAGATTATTTAGTAGGTATAATGATATAATGATGGCCAGACTTTTTGATCACGATCATATTCTTGAACTAGCAGAGTACTCAACGATACCTGTGATTAATGGACTCACAGACTATAACCACCCGTGTCAGATAATGGCAGATATTTTTACTGTGTGGGAGCATCTCGGGGATATTGATAATCCTAAAATAGTTTATATGGGTGATGGTAATAATATTGTGCACTCATGGCTTCATTTAGCGATGAGGGTTCCTATTACCTTTGTATGCTGCTGCCCGGAAGAATATACCCCTGATCAAAATACAATAAACAAAGCAGTGGAATCCAAAATTAGTGATATAGAAGTTTCTCATAATCCTATGGAAGCTATAGAGAATGCAGATATTGTATACACTGATGTGTGGGCGTCAATGGGCCAGAAAGATGAAGCAGCCCAAAGAGAAAAAATATTTTCAAATTTCCAGGTGAACGAAGCTCTTATAGAGAGCTCTGGAAAAAGAACCCTGTTTATGCATTGCCTTCCTGCCGAAAGGGGGCGAGAGGTAACCGATGGTGTTATGGAGGCAGACTATTCTATTGTTTTTGACCAGGCAGAGAACAGAATGCATATTCAAAATGCAATAATGGTATACCTATCAGAAAACAGTTAATAATATTAGTCTACATTGTTTTATCATCCACGCACCTTTATTCTGCGTTTCCACTTTCTCCTAAAGAATTTCTTGGTTATGAGCTTGGTGAAAGATTTACATATCACCATAGAGTAGTTGACTATTTTAAGCAGGTTGATTCTTCAAGTGAGAGCGTCCACCTTGTTCAGTATGGAGAAACCTATGAAGGCAGGCCTCTTTTCATTGCTATTATCACACACCCAGAGAATAAACTTTCTGTTGATGAAATTAGAACGAACCATCTTATTTCATCTGGTCTGGAAGAAGGAACAGCCCCAGAAAAAGATTACGCGTTAGTGTGGCTTAGTTACTCAGTTCATGGTAACGAATCAAGCTCTACTGAGGCTGCTATGGAAACTCTTTTCTCGTTTGCAAACACATCAAATAAAAAAACAATGGATTGGTTAAGACGCACAATTGTTATTATTGACCCTTGCATCAATCCTGATGGGCGCGATCGATATGTGCAGTTTTATACTATGACTGGAACACATCCTCCAGATGCTGATGTTAGTACAAGGGAACACCAGGAACCATGGCCCGGAGGAAGAACAAATCACTATTATTTTGATCTTAATAGAGACTGGACATGGCAGACTCAGGTAGAGACTGTTCAGAGAATGCAATTATACAATAGTTGGATGCCGCATATACATGTAGACTATCATGAGCAGTATTTTAATGAGCCATATTATTTTGCTCCTGCTGCAAAGCCATATCATTTGCAGATAACCTCGTGGCAAAGAGAATTTCAAAAGATAATTGGGAAAAATCATTCACGATATTTTGATAATAACAACTGGCTTTATTTTACAAAAGAACACTTTGATCTTTTGTATCCTGGCTATGGTGATACCTACCCTATATATAATGGTGCGATAGGGATGACCTATGAAAAAGCTGGGGGAGCAGCAGGGGGTGTTTCCGCGATTACCTCTGATGGCGATACTTTAACGCTTCGATCTAGGATAAAACATCACCACACTACTGGGCTATCAACTGTAGAGTCTGCTTACAAGCATAAAGACAGGATCATAAAAGAGTTTAAATATTTTTTTAATAAGGGGATAGATAATCCAATCAGTAAGTATAAAACATTCGTTATTAAAGCAGGGCTGAATGACCCTAAAAGGGAAGACTTATTAAGATGGCTAGATACACATGGAATAGAATATGGACACCCTATGGATGATAGGGCCCGTTCTGTCAGAGGGTATAGCTATTTTTTAGGTAAATATGATTCGTTTAGGATACAAGAAAATGATATTATCATTTCAGCAGATCAAAAAAAATCAGTTTTAACTCAGGTGTTGTTTGAGCCAACAACTCATTATGAGGATTCTCTTACGTATGATATTACTGCTTGGTCTATTCCATATGTCTATGGTCTAGAGGCATATGCTCTCGAGACAGTTATTCCGCAGGAGAGTTTTAATATTCACGGAAGTAGTAAGGTCGTTCATGACTGGGATGATGAGCCTTATGCATATCTAAATCCATGGAAAAGCGTTTATGATTTGAAATTTTTATCTGAAGTCTTGAAAAATAATATAATTGTCCGTGTTTCTGAAGATCCCTTTGAGGTAGGTGGTATTGTATATGATAGAGGCACTCTGGTCATTACAAGAAAAGGGAATGAAACAAAAGGACAACGGTTTGACCGACTATTAAGAAAAATCTCAAAAAAATATAATACTAATTTAGGGTCCGTAACGACCGGACTGGTTACAAGAGGGAAAGACTTTGGATCCTCAACCATGCGCGTTGTGAAAGCTCCTAAGGTTGCAGTCCTTAGTGGTGAGGATGTTAGCAGTTATAATTTTGGTGAAATATGGCATTATTTTGAACAACAGATCGGCTATCCAATATCTGTATATGATGCATCGGATGTTCAATCACTTCCCCTAAACGAGATAGATGTTTTAATAATGCCTGAAGGCGGTTATGGTTCATTTGTGAATGAGATTAGCCCATCAGAAAAAATAGTAGAAGAGACCAATGCCGATGGATTAATAATTAATGAACCTCCTGAGGAAATTTTAGACTGGGTTAAATCTGGAGGCCGGCTTATTGTAATAGGATCTGCTATGGAAAAGTTTGTAGATAAAAACGGATATGGTCTTGTTAAATATGATTCAAAAGAGTCAAAAAAAGCAGCCCAAGAGCTGAAGAAGAAAAGACAAAAAGAAAATCAGTTAAAAAAATATAAAGATAAAAACAGGGCCAAACTTTCTGATGCGTCTTATGGATCTATTATCAGGGTTGATGTAGACAACACACATCCGCTTATGTTTGGTTATGGTGAAAATTATTTTTCTCTTCGTCAGGGGTCCCGGATGTATCCCTATCTTTCAAAAGGTTGGAATGTGGGGACGCTAAAAAATTCTTTATCTCATGTTTCAGGTTTTATGGGACATAGGGTAAAACAAAAGATAAAGGATAATCTTATTTTTGGTGTGCATGAGAGTGGCAGAGGCAGGATTATCTACATGGTGGATAATCCATTGTTTAGAGGATTTTGGTATAATGGTAAACTGCTTTTTGGTAACGCTATTTTTATTGTTGGAAACTAATCAAACACAGATCTAATATTTTCATCTACACTGTCTCTGGTAAGTAAAATATATGTTTCTTCCAGTTGATTTATATATCCAATTACACATAAAACAGGGAATATTGATTTTGCTAATACTGGGTCAAGTATAGCAGCGATCATAAAAAAATATAGACTAGCGGAAAAGGTTTTAGCTCCGATGGTGTGGAAGGCTGGCACATAACCAAATTTTATTTTTCCGGTTACCATTTTGAAAAAATACAGAGCCAATAAAAAGTAAACAAGGTTCCACCATTCGCCAACAACTCCACTTTCAAATCTATAGAGCCACAAAGCTATGAGTGGATAAAATACCATGTCTGCTATGGTGTCTAGCTTTGCTCCGAGCGCTGTTGTCTGGTTTAGATAGCGAGCCAGTGTTCCATCGAGCTTATCCGTTACGCCAATAATTATAAACATGATTAGAAAAACAAATCTAGCCTGAGGTTCATCCTCAATATAGTATGCAGGGATTAGCATAGCAGGAATCAGTATGAGCCTGCTTACACTTAACATGTTAGGTATGGTTTTTAGATCACTTATTTTAATATTGTCAGAGTGCCCCATGTTAACCCCTTCTTATGTTTTAAAACTGTTTAAGAGAACATAAAGAAAATAAAATTAGTAATGAAAGACTATGGCAAATCATAAAGTATGCTAGCGTGGCGTTCAAAACGGTTATACATATTGTCTACCGATTCTTGAGTGTCAAGAAAAAACCCAATAAAATTTTTATGATCTAGGTTGTATTTCCCCATATAGTTCCATATACCCGGTCTAAGTCTTATCCCTTTTTTATAATATACCATTGGCTCAGGTCCCTTTTCACCAGTGAAAGGTCTCACCATCGATATTGTGTTTACTGTTCCATCGTTTTCAAACCAGGTAGAGTCAGTGACAAGGCCATTGCCAGCGTTTATTTTTATTCTACCCATCAGGTAGCATAGTGGATAGTTTGGAAGGCTTAAGCTTTCTTGTGGAATGTGGTATCCTTTAATTAGGTCTTTTTTACTGGAACTTGTACTATAAGAAAAATAGTATACGCTTGGATCAATTGAGATCATATCATTTATGTTTTTTGCACCGCTGAGTGTAGCATCAAAGGCGATACTATTTTTTGTTGACAATGATGGGTTAGATACCATACGATTTAGGTAGCCAAAAAAAGATTCATCAATCTTTCTGTTTAGATCCCACTGGTAAAGGTCTAAATCATAATAGTCTGTACTGATAATATCAACAATTGGAAGCATACTATCAGTGAATGGAATGAATTTGTTTACAATGTCTGCAATAGTAGCACCATTTAGAGGGGTAGACATTGTGGTAATCGATTTTACCCATCCGCTAAGTTCGTTTCCAAGTAGTAGGCTTTGTTCTGGATGCTCAGAATTGATTTTAGCATTCAATAGATGTTGGAGCATTCTTACAGTCTGGCCGCCAAAACTGTAGCCAATTAAGTGAACAGGGTTTTGACTATCCCAGATTGGATATAGTCCTTGGTAGTATTTCCCTTCTGGTTTTTGCACCAAATCAAATTTTTCGGAATGGTTTTTTCCATAGTCAAGTTGTCCCCCCTTGATCTGATAAAAAGTCTCTACAGCGCAATCATAATTGGAAGATATAGGTCCGACAGATACGGTATACACAGTATAACCTTTCGATCTTAGATAGGCTTCTATATCGTTAGATCCCCCCCAGTATTTTGTGTCGCTAATTTCTTCTCTGCCCCATCCCAAAAACCCATGAACCAGGATGATTGGATCTTTATTGGATGCTAGAAGGTTATTAGTTATAGTAAAAAAAAGAACCAGGCCAATAAATAGTCTGTACAAAATGTTTTTATATGGTTATGAATCAGTTAGGACAATAGAGCCTAGTAGTCCATGTCCATTCCGCCGCCGCCTCTTCCGCCGCCAAAGTTTCTTTTGTTCCATCTCTTTTTCTGTTGTTTTCCAAAGTTATAATTAAGATTGATAGACATATATCTTTGCTGGCGACGTCGCTCCGCATTCATTAATTGATTGTAGACCTCATTGGTGATAGGGTTGGTGATGGTGTGTTCAGTGTTAATAATGAATTTTTTTGTATCAAAAACATCATCAAGCTTAACAGTTACAGAGAGTCTGTTATCCATAAACGATTTTTGGAGTCCGATATCTACACTAAAGTTTCCTGGACTGCTTCCTGTTGTAAATTTCATTTTACCACGGCCACCAGCGGTTAGCTCTAATCTAACAACTCTAGGGATATTAACTGTTAGCATCCCACGGTTGTAGGCCCCTTTTGAATCTCCATTTAGGTCTGACTCGCCATTGCCATAAGTTTTATTGCTCCATCCCCATCTAGAAAACATAATACTCACAAGAGGCATTGGTCTATAGTTTATAATTAAACTACTGCCCATGCTCTCTGAGTTTTCAGAGTTATCTGCGGTTAGTATCTCATAAACATCTCCATCAAACTCAACCATATCTCTGTCCCACCACATGATATTGTCTTTCACAAGTTTATAGGAAAGTCCGGCATTAAAATTGAGTTTACGAGAGTTGCTTGAAAATTTCAGTTCAGCGCCATCACTATATTCAGGGTCAAGATAAGGATTTCCATTTCTTATTCTAGAGATGTCAAAAGTATTTCTTGGGAACGGGCTTATTGTTCTTCGACTTGGCCGGTTCACTTTTTTTGAATAACCAAATTGTATGGTTTGCATAGGCGACAGTTTATAGATCAGAAATACGCTAGGATAAACCTTTGAGTATGGGTTTTTATATGGAGAAGATTCTATAGCATTATCAATAATAGTTGAGATAATGTTTACACTATCTGCAACCTCATTAGCTGATGAAGGAATTAGTGCTGCATTGGTCTCTACCTGCTCAAATCTGGCTCCTGCTTTTATTCCAAACTTTTCAGTTATGTCATAAGTTAGACTTGCGTATGCTGCGTAGATGTCTTCATCGTAACTATTGATATATAGTTGTTCTAGGTAATTATAATCTGTAGAAAAAGATTTTAGTGTAGCTTTTACTCCTGTTTCTATTGACAGCGCTTCACTTAAATCATCTTCATAATCAATTCTAAAGGTTTGACTTTCATTCTTTTCTTTAACATCTGTGTCGCTGTTAGTACCAAGATCATTTATAATTGAACTGTTTTCAATATTATATTGAACTATATCATCTTCTTCAAAATTCAAATCGAGATTTGCAGTAAGTTTGCGATCATTGGTGCCAAATTTATTTTCATATGAAAGTGAATGGTCATGATGTATTCCAACATCTTCTGATTTTGATTCAGTTATTCGATAAAAAGGGCTCAAATACTCTAGTTGTTCCTTAGTTGTTTCATCGTGATTCCCATACATGTAAGTATATGATATTGTGCTACTTTTAGTCGGGTAATAGTCTCCGCCAATTCGAGCACCAATGTTAGCTGGATTCTTTTTTCTTAACGTATTTTGTAATATTGAGGATGAACTATCAGAATATTCATAAGTGAATTCTCTAAAACCCTTGCCAATATTATTCCCAGATCGAGTGCTGGTACCTGCAAAAACATTCCATTTATCAGTGCGGTAGTTTATATTTCCGTTTAGGTTTCGTTTTTCATATTCACCTGCCATTGTTGAAATGCTTCCATTGAGACCATCAAAAGCCCCCCGCTTAAGAACTATATTTATTATGCCGCCCACACCATCAGGGTCATATTTCGCAGACGGGTTGGTTATTACCTCTACTTTTTCAACCATTGCTACCTGTATATTATCCACAACACCACGTCTGTTTGAGCCTGTGAGCCCGGATCTTTTACCATCAATCAGAATAGTAACGTTTGCATCACCGGCTATGGATACTTCCCCATCAATATTGACATCTACCGTTGGAACTTTTCTAAGTAGGTCAAATCCTGTCCCGCCTGCAGCGGTCAGGTTTTTTCCAACTTTGAATATTTGTTTGTCTACGGTTTGTATAAACTGACTCTCATCTCCGATAACCTCTACAGCATCAAGATTAACACTTGAGATTTTTAAGGCGACCTCACCAATAAAGTGCTCAATGCTGCCATCTTCACCAGGGAAAATATTAAGCGGACCAATCTCTTTTTTTGCGTACCCTATAAATTCAACCATAACTATATATTGCCCTAGAGGTATCTCACTAATATTAAAGCTACCATTTTTTTTTGATAGTCCGCCCGTAACTACACTACCATCGTGATTATCAACCATAGAAATTGATGCATACTCTATAGGTGTCCCAGTAGAGGAGTCAGTTACTGTCCCCTGGACCATTCCAATGGCCGGCATCTTTGGCTTTTTTTTATGTCCATCGTGACCAAGTAGATTATCTTGGCATAGATAGATGAAGAAGATTAATGAAATAATTAACCTTATTACATTTTTTGTCATTATCGGTTTATCCTTGGATTATATTATTATAGACTCGGAATCTATAAGAAAGTTAAATGTTTTAGTCAGTAGTATTCCAGTGAATATCCATTGTATGATATTGAACTTTTCTACGACCTTTAATTTTTACGGGGAAACTATATGTAGCTGTTTGCCCGGGATCAAGAGCGGTGTCTGCGATGACCCCAGAGTCATAGATAATTCTAGAGCCTTTAACAAAAACCGAGTCTTGCCCAGCTGCTTTTGTAGTCTGTGTAAATAGGTTTGTAACTACCCTGACGAAGTCAGCTCTTTTTTCTCCAACATTTTTTACGCGACCTGAAAATTCGTGTCTGTCTGGATATATATTTACAAACGGATCTCCGAGAAAAATTACCTTTGGCTCTGGCTCTTCATGCTTGTCACGTCTGATGACCATTTCCTTTTTAAGTACCAGTTGACCTATTTGTGTTTTTAAGACAAGAGAAGAGTCTGTCTCGCTTAGTATGTCTCCCAATACAACGGTCCCGTTTTTCAGTTCTATTCTGTATTGAAACTCGGGCACTTTAATAAGGTCTAGGATCTCTCTGCTTACGTTGGGCATGGTCTGTTTTTTTTCAAATGCGGTGACGATACTTTTCAAAGAGTCAATCTGATTTTTAAGGACTCTTAGGTTTGACTCATACTCAAAGAATTGGTCTTCAAACTGTAGCTTATCTACTTGGTCAAATGCTCTTACTTGAGGAAGGAGGTCTTCTTCTTGTTTTGTTTTTAGTGGTGTGTCTAGGGTTTGAGTTTCTTCGGGCTCTACAGCAGCGATTGGTGTAGTCTCCTCAGGTTTGTCTACTTTGTTATCATTTTTGATGATTACTACTAGATCTTTTACATCGTCATCCATCACACTAACAGGCAATGACCCTTTTCCATCCGCATCAACATTAATCTGATATTTTCCTGTGGCTATCTTTTTTAGTTTAAACTTACCCTTTCTACTAATTTTAGTTTTTTTTATCTCAGCGCCGTCTGTCTTATTAACTAAAACTACAGAACCTTTTTTTATGGCTTCTCCTGATTCGTTTTGGACGCTTCCTGATATGGTATAGCTATCCTTAGCATAGGCAAATCCTATGATCGCTGATAGCAACAATATATTTATTTTATATCTATTCATTCATGTTCTCTGCGACTAAAGCTAGCCTTGTGGGCCATCCTTCGTACCTGTTCCGCCCATATTTTTTCTTCTCCAAGCATGTACACCATGTCTAATATATTATCGTAGTATACATAGTTTTCTTTATTCTCAAGAATCGGAAGAAGCTTTGGGATTACACTGGCATCCTTAAAAGCGCCAAGGTTGTCAATTGCTTTTTTTCTAATATCAATCGGATAGTCCTCACTACTGGCTATTTCAACGACCGCAAGTTTTACCTCTGGCTCATTAAACTCTCCTAATGCAGATAGCATAGTATTTAATAGAGTATAGTACTGACTTTTTCCTGTGTTATACGTATTTAACAAAGCAAGAATAAGGTTTTCCTGTTTCACGCCTGCCATTGTATTAATAGCAAACTCACGTACCTCAAGATTTGTATTGGGGTCACCTAATAGCTCTGCAAACGCGGTCGCAACATCCTCAGGGCTTTTCTTTCCTAAAATTTGGACAGCTTTATTTCTTATTCCCAGTCTTACATTAGGGTCTTTTGCGATTGCGGTTAAAACGGGAATTACTTGGTCGCTTCCAAGACCACCAAGTATCTGCGTAAGCATTCCCTCTGTCCGGCTCATGTTTGCTTTTGCTATTTCATATAGGTCTAGTAATACCAGAATCTGATCCTTGGTCCTGACCTTATTAAGATTTTCAGCAATGGTAAGATGCAGATTGTTTGTTCGTTCTTCGAGAATATGCATACTCTCTACCATGGCAAAACTGGCTTTTGGGTTTTCTCTGAATAGTGACAGCATTTCTATCGAAGCTTTCAAAAATGAAAAATCAACCGCGCTGGTGGTTTCAACCATTTTTGCAATCGCATTTAGTGCCATAGGATGCTGAGTATTAGCCAGCATCCTTCCAGCCTCAATCCTGGCTTTGATATGCTGGTCGTCATCATTATATATTTGAATCATTTCTTCTAGTGCCTGTATGTCTCCATCCTGGTAGGCGCTTCTTAGTTTTTGAATATTATTAAGAAAGTTGGGGTCATCGGGATCCATGATTGATTTTTTACCAAAAAAACTTTTGATCGTGGCGCACCCCTGAAAAATCAGGAGACAGCATAAGAATATAGTTAAATGTTTACGCATTATTTTCCCATTGATGTAGGGTTAATTCTCTTCCATCAAAAACCGCATAAGATGGCTGATCCTGCCAGTCACCGAGGACAGCAAGTTTTCCTTTTCCTACATCAATAATTTCATTCAGATGATAGTGCCCACAGACCATGTAGTCAAATCCTTTTTCAAAGTGCCCAGATGCGAACTTGGTGAGCTCTTTTCTTATTTTTTCTTTTAACTGTTCAGAATGCTCTGGATGGTTTTCGGTTCTTGAAATTTTCTTTGCTATGCTGTATCCGATGGTTGGATGCAGTAAACGAAAACACCATGTGAAAAAGGGTGAGCGGATGATTTTTTTTAAAATTCTATAACCATAGTCCCAGCTTAATAAACCATCACCATGCGTTATGTAAAAATTTTTTCCTTTCAATGAAAATGTGGTATCATCAAAATAGGTCTGGTTCATTATTTTTTCTTTCATAAAGTCCAATAGCCAGTAGTCATGATTTCCAGCGATAAACCTTAGGTTTACTCCAGCTTTTTTTAATTGATATGCTTTATTATAAAAATCAAAATAAGCTTTGGGGATCATATCAGGATATTCAAAATAAAAATCAAATAAGTCACCAACAAAAAAAAGTGTTCCCCTTGTTGTTCTTACATAATTAAGAAAACGATACAGAGACTTTCTCTTGTGCTTTTCTTCTGCTGTATCATTTAGCATAAGATGGACATCTGAAATGAAATAGATTGGTAATTCCATAGCGTGAAAAATAACTTTTTCAGTTTGGCAGTAGCAAGTAAAGTAAATAACCTTATAAAAGATAGTTTTTAGGTTTTATTGACATTGTTTACAGTTTTTTATTAATCTTGGAAACTTAGCACAGAAGTAATTTGTTAAAAATAGAATGAAAACACAAAAATATATATTATGTACACTCATTTTTAGCTGCACTTTATTCGGTCAATCGTTCGGCAGAAACAAGGTTCAGTATCGCGAATTTGATTGGTCTTTCATACAGACCCCAAATTTTGATATTTATTTTTATGGAGAAAATCAAGACCTTGCTGAGTTTACGTCAAAAGTATCAGAGGATTCTTACAAACAAATTTCAACTCATCTTGCCTGGGATCTTAGAAATCGCGTTTCCATTTTAGTGTATAACTCGCACAATGAATTTCAACAGACAAATGTTGTGGGCCCATATATGTCTGAGGGGATCGGTGGTGTTACCGAACTTTTTAAGAACAGGATAGTATTTCCTTTTGATGGTGACTTTGAACAGTTCAGGCATGTTATACACCATGAGCTGGTACACGCAATGCTCAATGATATGGTATATGGTGGCACTGCCCAGAATATGGTCGCTAGTCGAACTAGAGTGAGGATACCCCTTTGGGCGAACGAAGGACTGGCAGAGTTTTTAAGTTCGAACTGGGACACCAAAGCAGATATGGTATTGCGTGATATTGCTGTTCATGAGAGGATGCCAACGATTAATGAGCTTAACTATTTTATGGCATATAAAGGAGGGCAGTCACTCTGGCGATTTATTGCAGGAAAGTATGGTCGGGAAAAGGTTGGAGAGATATTTCGGGCTATGAAAAAGACACAAAGCGCAGAAAAAGGATACCAGAGAGCACTAGGAATGAAGTGGAAAGAATTATCTGACCAGTGGCATAAATATTTAAAAAAAGAATACTGGCCTGACATCGCAAACAGAGATCCGCTAGAAGATATGTCAGACAAATTAACGGATCATAAAAAAAATAGAAATTTTTATAATGTTTCTCCATCACTGTCTCCAGATGGCAGCACGGTAGCGTTTTTGTCTGATCATTCTGGGTATTTTGATGTCTATCTCCTGGATGCTATAACCGGCAAGAAGAAAGCAACTCTGATCAAAGGAAGTCGGTCAGTTGATTTTGAAGAGCTGAAATGGCTGCAGCCAGGACTTTCATGGTCACCAGATGGGAATAAAATCGTTCTCGCGGCAAAGGCCGGAGCCTCAGACGCTCTACATATAGTAGATATTAAAACAAAAAAATCAAAAAAAATCCCTATCGACTTAGATGGTGTTTTTTCCGCTTCTTGGAGCCCTGCAGGTAGAGAGATTGTATTTACTGGTAATCACAATGGTTCTAGTGACATATATATATATAATCTCGATCAGGAAAAGTATAGACAGATTACGGATGATATTTTCTCTGACTCATATCCCAGATGGAACAATAAAGGAGATGAGATTGTGTTTGTTTCGGACCGCGGTCGTTATGTTGATGGTAAATATAGTGGCCGGATGGAAGATCATGACTATCGTCAAACAGATATATATATATTAAACACTATAGATGGAAATATTCGTCGAATAACTGATACGCCTGATAATGAAAATCACCCAATATGGGCTAACACAAAAAAAACAATATTTTATACCTCAGACCATAATGGTGTACATAATCTGTATAAGCACTCCCTCGGAAGTCATAGTGAATCAAATAATGATAATAAATCTGGTGCTTATGCTATAACCAATGTGTTAACAGGTCTTCAACAGCCTACTATTTCTGGGGATGACAATTCGTTAATATTTGCGGGCTACTCAGGTACGGGTTGGGATCTATATAGTATCAACAAGCCACTGGAGATGTCTTCCAAGAAAATTATGCCCACGCATTATATAAAGACAAGAGACCAAGAAGATTTATCTGTAGCGGACATTCGAGATACTGACAATATAGACAGACTGGATATGGATGATAAAGGAACATACTCAAAATGGATTTTTGCTCAAGGATATCAAAACTATAATCACTCTTTATCAGACAACAATCCTAAAAAAGAAATAGTGGTCAGTGATACTTTAGTAGAGGGGATTCATGTTCCAAAATCGTATAAAACAAGATTTACACTAGATATGGTCAGTGGAAATCTTCAAATTAATAATGTATTTGGTGCCTCCGGAATGACCTATTTCGCTTTTAGTGATATACTCGGCAACCATCAGATTCAGTTTGGCACGGAGATGGTACTAACGCTTGAAGATAGTGATTATTTTTTATCCTATGGATATCTGAAAAATAAAACTGACTATTATTTTGTTGGTTTTCAAACTGCTGATTTCTTTCAGGCAGGATATTATTCACTTGGTCGACTACGTCATTATGGAATACAGTCCTATATTTCACATCCGTTTAGTCGCTTCCAGAGAATAGACTTTGGGCTTACGTGGCACAATATTAGTTATGATATTTTAGACAGGGTTATTAATACATTTACTGGACAGGAAGAGCTTCTAAAAAGGCCAGGGTCTATAAAGTTTACAACAGTTTTACCAACGATGAGCTGGGTTATAGATAATTCAGTATTTGGGATCACCGGACCCATTGATGGCTACCGGCAAAATGCTTCTGTTACTGCAAGCCCCGGATGGAAAAATAATTTTTCCTTTCAGACAATGAAATTTGATGCTAGAAAATACTGGCGTGTGGGGCGTGATTACACGTTTGCATTAAGAGGATTTTTTGGGCGTAGCCAGGGAAATAAAGCCCAGAAATTTTTTCTGGGAGGAACACCGTATCTTTTAACTGATTTTCAAAGTGGTGAAACAAACGGTGTAAAAGATCCTTCAATCTACAGAAGTGTTTTGACAGATACAGCAAACTCAAATATTATTACGGATGTGTATTTTACTGAGTATGCGTTTCCAATGAGAGGAGCCAGATTTGCTGAAAGAATTGGCACAAATGCTGCCCTTTTTAATTTTGAGATCAGGTTTCCTTTTATTAATTATCTTGCTCTTGGTTTTCCACTGAAGTTGGTACTCGGAAATATAAGAGGGCATGCGTTTATGGATGTTGGAGCGGCCTGGGATAATTACAGCGAGTTTTCATCTAATATGTGGCCAGATAAATATGGACCAAATAATTCAGGAAATTTCTCTCCTTGGGTTGTTACCTCAGGCTTGGGTGTAAAAATAAATCTAGGATATTTTTTATTGCGCATTGAATCTGTCTGGGACAAAAATCCAAGTGGATATTCAAAGCCCCAGTGGTATCTATCTTTAGGCCCTGACTGGTAGTAAATATCTGCCTTGATTCCATCCGCCATAGAGGGCAATTTCACCTGCTTTTATGGCTAATAAAAAAAACAAAGTAAACTTTTTATGCTCTGCGTGTGGGGATGATTTCCCAAAGTGGAATGGTCAGTGCCCTAGTTGCAAAGAATGGGGGACACTCTCTGAGTTTAAGGTTCTTGGTAAAAAGAAAAATTCTAAGACTGAATATCGTGATTATAGACCACTGAATGATATTTTAGAAGCAGAACCCGGAGAAAGACTGACAACTGGAATAGTCGAGACTGATCGAGTATTGGGCGGTGGTTTATTGTCTGGTTCATTATTATTACTTGGCGGAAGCCCGGGTGTCGGGAAATCTACGCTCGCCTTACATATATGCTCAGGTATCAATCAGTCTGTGCTCTATGTTTCTGCTGAGGAGAGTGAGGAGCAGGTTGCAATTAGAGCAAAAAGAATTAATGTTGAATCAAACAATTTACACTTATCAAGTGAAAATGATTTAAATGGGATACTCACTCATATCGACAGAATATCTCCTACGCTAGTTGTTATTGACTCCATTCAAACAATTCTTAACTCTGATCTTGATTCACTTCCTGGATCACCTAGCCAGATAAGAGACTGTGGGCAAAAATTTTTAGAAATAAGTAAACAAACTAATGTTATTATTATTATCGTTGGCCATGTTACAAAAGAGGGGACTATTGCAGGCCCTAAAATGCTGGAGCATATGGTTGACACAGTGCTCTATCTTGAGGGTGATGACCGCTATGAACATCGTATTTTAAGGTCAGCAAAAAATCGTTTTGGTGCTACGAACGAGGTGGGCATTTTTCACATGAATGAAGATGGGTTGAACGAGGTAACTAATCCATCAGAAATGTTCCTGTCTGAAAGAAGTAAAAATATCCCCGGAACATGTATCTATCCTTCTTTAGAAGGGACTCGTCCAATACTGATCGAGGTCCAGGCCCTTGTTTCTACAGCAAATTTTGGTACACCGCAGAGGAATGTAAATGGGTTTGATTTTAGAAGATTGGCGATGCTTTTGGCAGTTTTGGAAAAACGAATGGAGCTGATTATGGGAATGAAAGATGTGTTTATCAATCTTGTAGGCGGGTTGAAAGTTGATGACCCCGCCGCTGATCTATCTATTTTGTGTGCGATTGCCTCTAGTTTTATGGATAAACCGATTGATGAAAATATTGTGTTTATCGGAGAAATTGGGCTAGCGGGAGAGGTTAGATCAATCAGCCGTCTTGGAAAAAGGCTTGCAGAAGTAAAGGCACTTGGTTTTAGCGGGGCAATTGTTCCGAGTGCAAGCATGAATGAAAAGATCAATAAATCTAAATTGAAAATTTACCCTGTTACCTCTGTCAGACAAACGTTTGATATCTTATTTTGAAATTTTCAATAAACAAATCTGATAATAATACTTCTGCGAGAACAGGAACTATTAACACAGACCATGGCAGTATACAAACCCCAGTTTTTATGCCGGTTGGCACGATCGGCGCGGTTAAAACATTTTCTCCTCATGAGCTTGAGGGTCTTGGCTCTGAAATTATACTTGGGAACACATATCACTTATATTTGAGACCTGGGACAGAGATTATTAAAAAGGCTGGCGGAATTCATGAGTTTTCAAACTGGTCACGACCTCTGCTGACTGATAGTGGAGGCTTTCAGGTGTTTTCTCTAGCTAGATTGAATAAAATTAATGATAATGGCGTAGAGTTTCAATCTCACCTAGATGGTAGCTATCATAGTCTTACGCCAGAGATATCTATGGAAATACAACGCTCGCTGGGTTCTGATATTATTATGGCATTTGACCAGTGTCCTCCAGCAAGCGCCGATCATAAAGAGATTAGTGAGGCGGTGGAACGTACGACAAGATGGTTTAAACGATGCAAGGATTATTTAAAAGACCATCCCAGTCTATATAACTATAGCCAAACCTTGTTCCCAATCATCCAAGGAGGTGTCGACCATGAGCTAAGACAAATAAGTATTGAAGCGCTAGCGGATGATGCTGACTGCGGTATTGCAATAGGAGGGCTCGCTGTTGGTGAAGAAAAAAATGCGATGTTTGACACTATTGAATACTGTGAGTCCTTACTTCCAAAAGATCAGCCAAGATATCTTATGGGAGTAGGCAAGCCCACAGATATTGTAAAAGCTGTTTGCAGGGGTGTTGATATGTTTGACTGTGTTATGCCAACAAGAAACGGCCGGAACGGACAAATATTTACATCATCCGGGACAATCAACATAAATAATGAAAAATATAAAAATGATCACTCTTTAATTGATGAAAGCAGCGATAATGCTTTTGGAAGGATGTTTACCAAGTCCTACCTCCGTCACCTGTTTAATGTGAAAGAGATTCTTGGTTTGCGTATTGCATCAACATTGAACCTATCCTATTATTTTTCTCTGATGAAGGTGATTCAACAAACAATAAATTCTGGAGACTTTGAAAAATGGTCTAGCGGATGGCTTAGTGAAATGAAAACCAAAAAAGGTATGTAATGGCTAAGCTAAAAATTCGTGTTATAGATGCTTATATATATAGGAAAACAAAAGCCGGGATTAAGTATTTAATATTAAAGAGGTCAAAAACGAAAATGTATGAGCATCTTTGGCAGGGTGTCGCAGGTAAAATTGAAAAAGGTGAACAAGCATGGCAGGCAGCAATAAGAGAGCTCAAAGAAGAAACTGGGCTGGACCCATTGAAAATCTTTGTAGCGGATCATGTAAGTAAATTTTACGAGACACATGGCGACAGAGTAAATCTTGTTCCAGTTTTTGGCGTGGAGGTTGCATCTGATGTTGTTTTACTATCAAGCGAGCACTCTGATTTTAAATGGGTAGATTATGATAGTGCATGCTCGTATTTAGTGTGGAAGGGCCAGAAAAAAGGGATCGCTGTTGTGAACGAAATGATTATCTCTAATGATGACAGAATGAAGTGGTCACAAATAGATCTAACATAAATAGTTTTTTAATATATATCGGGGAAATCTCTCGCCGATTAAAATACCTTGGTGGAGTTTTATTTTTATCTTGGACGTTATTTTTCTTTTTACGAATTAGTTTCTTTTTAATCTTTTTTGAGGCTGCAAGCCTCTCGAATATATTACATAGCTTTTGGATTGGTATGAGGTTTGACTTGCGCTTAGCGGTTCTTATATCAATCCCAGGTATGGTTTTTTGCATCCTTCCAATAGTCCGATACTGGAAACTATTATACACAATTATCATAGTAAGATGGGTTTATGGTGCACTACTATCATTGACTGTTTTATTCTATGTGTTTGACTTTGCTAACTATGGATATACTCAACAGAGGATTGATATAACTGTTTTTAGTTTGCTTGAAAATTTCACAATCTCAATTGGAATGATCTGGGAGTCATATCCAGTTATCTGGCTTATTTTATTTGTTATTGGTATTTGTTCTTTGTGTATTGTGATCCACAATAAGATAGTGAGAGCAACACTTATGATGTCTAAAGCTCGCAATAAGAAATACCAAAAAATCATACAAATTTTTTGCGCATTAATTATTTATCTGTTTGGGTTTTGGGGAACTTTTTCACAGTATATGTTACTATGGAGTGATGCATTTTTCGGCAGAGATTCATTTGTATCTGCCCTGGCATTAAACCCAGTATTATATTTTTATGATACCACTACCTTTCAAGAGTCTGACTATGATATAGAAAAAGTACGTGAATCATATCCCTTAGTCTCAAGCTTTCTAGGTGTTGATGATCCAGATATAAATACTCTGAATTTTATTAGAAATGTTCAACCATCTGATTCGTTTTTAAAAAAACCAAACGTAGTGGTGATATTTATGGAATCAGTAGGGCTAAACAGAATGGGGATTATGGGGAACCCGCTTAATCCTACGCCTGTGTTAGACAGTTTATCATCAAATGGTTATTTTTTCCCAAAGTTTTATGTGCCGTGGGTAAGTACCTCTAGGTCTGTGTTCACAATGCTTACAGGGATACCAGATGTTGCCCGCAGGACATCATCAAGGAATCCAATAGTTCGTGATCAGTATACTATTATATCTCAGTTCAAAGATTATGAAAAACACTACATGATCGGCGGAAGTGCTAGCTGGGCAAATATCCGTAGCCTTGTTACCTATAATATTAAGGATATGAGGCTAATAGAAATGGAACACATTAACCGCCCAAGGGTAGATGTATGGGGAATATCTGACTTAGATCTTTTTAGAGAAGCAAACGATTTACTAGAAGATAGCGACTTGGCTAAGTTGCCTATTTTTTCGATAATACAAACTGCCGGCAATCACAGGCCATATACAATCCCTAGAGATAATAATGGTTTTGAAATAAAACAGATTGAAAAATCGGGTTTGAATGCAGCTGGTTTTAAGTCTCTAGAGCAGTATAATGCTATTAGGCTGCTAGACCATTCTATTGGGGAGTTTTTCAAAACAGCTTCTAAATCATCATACTTTGATAATACATTGTTTGTCTTATTTGGAGATCACGGAACAGCCGATCCAAAGGCAAAACATATGAGGGCCGATGATTATGAGCTAAAACTTCGGTCATACAATGTGCCTCTAATTATTTATGCCCCAAATATATTAGACTCAACAAAAACAATAACCACAGTCTCTGGCTTAGCAGATCTTATGCCCACAATAGCTGGAATATGTAGGATACCATATTTGAATAAAACCATTGGCAAAGATATTCTAAATACAAATAATAATTTTGCGTTTATTGTTAATAAAAAAATGAGTCCTAGTAGTTATGGTGTAATTAATGATCAATTTTATCTGAGAGTATTTCGAGATGGTTCAGGGTTGGAGCTACACAACATCTTAGACTCGGATCCTGGTGAAGATGTAAAGCATAGCTATATAAGTGAGACACAATCTCTCAAAAAAATTGCAGATGGATTATACGAAACTGCCAAGTATATGTTATATCACAATAACAATTAATGATATATTTGCTACCAGAAAAAAAGAACTATAATTAATAATAGGTTATATTAATATGCTGAAAATAGGTACCAATGCTCCTGAGTTTCAATTAAGTGATCAGGACAACAACACGGTTAACATTAGTGACTTTAAAGGACAGAAAGTTTTATTATGGTTTTATCCTAAAGCAAGCACGCCCGGATGAACGATACAAGGTCAAGGGCTCCGGGACGAGTTCAAAAAATTCAAAGATAAAAACACAGTCATAATTGGGATGAGTGCTGACTCCGTAAAGGCTCAAAAAAACTTTGCTATTAAACAAGGATTTCAATTTCAGTTACTCTCAGATCCAGAAAAAGAAACCATAAGATCTTATGATGCAATTGGAATGAAAAAAATGTATGGAAGAGAGTATGAGGGGATATTTCGAATCGCTTATTTAATTGATGAAAAGGGTAAAGTTGAAAAAGCTTATGAAAAAGTAAGCCCTAAAACATTCTCGGGTGAGGTATTACAGGACCTAAGGTAATTAGTTTATTTTTATTTACTAATAATTAGATAATCATTTTTAAATATCATTTTGTCTTGATCTAGGTATCCGTTCATTATGGAGTGACCTTTAACCGAAAGTTTTTTACCAACAATCTTAAAATCAGTTAAGTGAATAGGCTCTTTTCCAATGCAAAACGCAGCGCTATTTTCAGTACAGACACCAATATGATGGTCTTTGAATTTGTCTAAATTTTCCCAGTCATCTCTGAGTTGGAATCCTGCACTTTTATCTATAGCATTGAATGTTATAATAATTGAAGGATCTACTTTTGTGTATATGCATCCTGAATAAATTGGCAGTATTGCTTTTATAACAACCCAAAAGCCAGAGGCAGGAGAGATATCACTATAAAAACTTGAACCAGGCTTTAACGCTAAGGCTTTTTGCAAGCTATTGGCATTGACTAATAGTCCATAGTGAGACAAAAAAATTATTCCATTATGAGAAACTATATTTACTGCTGTTTCTCCTAATAGCGCTTTGTATTCTGGAATAAAATCTGAAGGGTAAGAAGAGATTTTTTCTAATAGATTATTTTCTTTATTTAATGTTTTTACAGACAGAGTTTTATTAATCTTAATATTTGTATTTTCAAGGAGAGTCCCTCTTGCTCCTATATGCCAGAGACCAAATAATATTAGCTCTGTTTGCGGAAACTGATGCTGTTCAATTATTACATTATCTTTTGGTCTAATACCTTGCTCACTTAGCCAGTGTGCGGTTTGTTGTATAAGTCTGTAGAAACCCATATTGGTAATATTATGGTCCTTGTAAATAATTTGATCTCTAAATTTTATTATTTGGCCTTCTATGAGTGCTTGTGTACTAGGATAGGGAATCATATACTCAATCGGTTCAATGTTCCCGATAGTCTGGGCTTTATATAAGAGATCTTTATTAGTCTGCTTTGCCAAAATATTATTTAATTTGAAAGATAGATTTGTAATATTGATTATTCAACAATTGACTGATACACCATTGTCTGAAATGTATTAGATATTTTTAGATTATTAAAGTCTACAAGCTGAATCATAAGAATGAATATCAAGTCTTCTTTTGGGTCTATCCCAAAGAATGTTCCTGCCGCTCCTCCCCAGCCGAGGGTTCCCGCTGATCCAATAATTTCTTTTGCTGCAGTGTTTTTTACTATGGAAAAACCTAGACCAAAACTGGTACCATTATTTGGGAGAGATAATGGCCCTCCTTCATGGGGGATGAACTTGAGATGATCTTCTGTTATAAGTTCCATCGTTTTTGGACCAAGAATCCTTGCTCCATTAAGCTCACCTTTGTTTAATATCATTTTACAAAATTGTAAATAATCTTTTGTGGTTGAGACAAGCCCCCCGCCACCAGAAAAAAAGGTTATATTTTCTGTAAACTCACTGCTATCTGCATGGTCTATTGCCATTAGCTCTCCATCAGGATTAAATGAAATTCCTAATACTTTTGCTAGCTTCCTGAATTTTTTTGGAATATTGTTGATATAGTTTGAGGTGAACCGGGGAATTTTATTTTTAGGTAACTGAAAATGTGTGTCTACCATATTGAGGGGTTTAAATATTCTGGTAGAAAGAAACTCATCGAGACTTTGTCCTGATAATACCTCAACAAGGTAGCCACAAACATCTGTAGAGACTCCGTACCTCCATCCAGTCCCCGGCTCGTGATATAAAGGGATACCACTCAATTTTTCAATAAAGTCTTTACTGTTTTTCCGGTTTAAAATTTTCGCTTTTCTATATTTTCTGTCTACATATGTATTGGGCCCCCAGCCATATCCCAAGCCGGATGTATGTCTCAATAGGTCAATTATTGTCATGGTTTTTTTTGCTTTTTGAACAGTACGGATTTTATTAAATGGCCAGAGATTTATTATCGGGGACCTTAAATCATTCTTGGTTAGTACAGGCTTGTATACTTTTAGGTTTTTAAATTCGGGAATATATTTATGGACAGGATCATCTAATAAAAACTTTCCTTCTTCATACAGCATCATCAATGCGATAGAGACAATTGGTTTTGTCATAGAATAAATTCTGAAAATGCTATCATCCTTGAGAACCTTTTTACTATCTATGTCGGCATGTCCGTAGGTATCATAGTGTCCGATCATGCCATTTCGCAATATTACTGTTTGTACTCCGGAAAGTTTTCCCTGATCGACAAACTCATGCATTGTTTTCTCAAGTTTTTGAAGTCGCTCTATTGATAGTCCTGCTTTCTCTGGACTAATTAAGTATTGTCCATTTAAAATAGCAAACAATAACGAAAGTTGTAAAACTAGTTTATTCAAAATTTTCTAAGGAAGGATAAGATTCAGTTTTTTTGATTTACAAAAAGTTATTTATCTGGTTTTATTTTACGCTGAATTTTAAAGTTATCTGTTGGTCTAGTATACCAGTTTCCTGCTAGGCGACCTATAGGATTTAGTTTTTCAACATCAATCTTTCCATCTACAATAACATTATCATCTATATGAAATAATATAATAGTCCCTATAACAATAAAACCACTTCCAGCTTTACCAGCACCTATGTTCACTATCTGATTTAGTTTGCACTCGAAGCTTATTTTTGCCTCTGATAAGCGAGGAGAAATAATTTTTTCTGATGGCAATGGACTTAACCCAGCCACAATAAACTCATCAACATCACTTTCATAGTCAGTTGAACACTTCACCATTTTTTCTGCAAATGATTCTGATACAATGTTAACCGCAAATTCTTTTGTGTCTCGTATATTAACAAGGGTATCCTTTTCTGACCCGTCCCATCCTCGTCTGGCAGGGGCAAACATAATAGTGGGGGGACTTGAGCATACACCGTTAAAATAGGAAAAAGGTGCGATATTATTTTTTCCATCTTTACTAGCAGTAGAAACGAAAGCAATAGGTCTGGGAACAATTGACCCAATCATTAGCTTGTGTGTTTCTTTGAACGGAATAGTATCTGGATCAAAAATCATAAATTAATTTTCCCAAGAAAAAATATAATCCTTGTCATCTATTTCTTGGGTGGCCTCTGTCATTTTTAATGGGTTAAAAGTATCTATCATCACGGCAAACTCGGAGGTTTCTTTTAGATTTAGTGATTCTTCTATTTTCCCTGGTTGTGGTCCATGAGTTAGGCCCATTGGGTGGTATGTAACAGACTCCGGCTCAATGCCTTTTCTACTCATAAAATTTCCCTCAACGTAAAATATCAACTCTTCGGAATCAACATTGCTGTGAGCATAGGGAGCTGGTATCGATTTCTCATGATAGTCAAATAAACGGGGGACAAAAGAGCAAACAACAAAACCTTTTGATTGAAATGTCTGATGAACTGGCGGTGGCTGGTGTATCTTACCAGTTATTGGCATAAAATCTTTAATGTTAAATGTCCAGGGATAGTAGTATCCGTCCCAGCCTATTAGATCAAAAGGATGGTGTTGATATTGGTATGATTGTATGATGCTATCATATTTTACATTTACTATTGCCGAAGAATTTTCTTTAGGATCATTAAATTTAGGTGTTACTATATCTCTCTCTGAAAAAGGGGAGTGTTCTAACAGTTGACCAAATTTATTTCGATATCGTTCAGGTGTTTCAACGGGAGATGCTGATTCTATAATTACAACTTTCATAGGATTAGTTATTTCTAACTGCCATATAATTCCACGGGGGATTACAACATAATCACCAAAAGAAAGATTCAAAAAACCAAAATTAGATCTAAGTATTCCCTCTCCTGAGTTTATAAATAATATTTCATCCGCGTATGCATTCTTAAAAAGATTTTTCATTGATGTATCAATATGGCATTTAGAGACTTTTATGTCTTCATTAAGAAACAAGGGCACCCTGGAAGAAATTGCATCTCCTTTAGAGTTTATAGATTCAGTTTTTAGATGATAGTGTTTGTGTAATTTTGAAACGAGGTGTATCTTATTTTTAATTGGGGTTCCAATTTTCGTTATTGCAGTTGGTGGATTAACATGATAAATATTAGAGTACATATGGCTAAAGCCTTCTCTACTAACTAGCTCCTCCCAATATAGATTACCACTGGCATCTTTGAATTGGATATGCCTCTTTTCTGGTATTTGACCTCTTTTTTGATAAAACGGCATATCTAATTATATAATTTTATTTTCCAAAACACCTAGTTTTTCTATTTCCATTCTCACCACATCACCTATTTCAAGCCATCCACCGGTATTCTCAGGTCGTAGTTCAAGAATACATCCGGTCCCGACAGTCCCTGAGCCAATATATTCTCCAGGAACTAATTTTGTGTTCATGCTGGCACGCTCAATCATTTTGCCAAAAGAATGATAAAGGTCGTTAGTATTACCATCTGAAATTTTTTTATCATTCACATGGCATGTCATTCTTAGATGTAGTTTCCCATTTTCATCCCAAGAATCTTTCAGCTCATCTGGTGTTACCATATATGGCCCAAAACTAGATGCAAAATCTTTCCCCTTTGCTGGACCGAGACTCATAGGCATTTCTTCTCGCTGCAGGTTGCGCGAGGACCAGTCATTTAAAATAGTATACCCGGCAATCACATTTTCTGCATGCTCAGCCTTAATATCTGTACCACCATTTCCAATAATAACAGCAAATTCCAATTCAAAATCTAACTCTGTTGTTTTGGAAGGATAAGGAATTTCAGCCCCATGGCCATAACAACAATTTGGATTGGAGAAATAAAATATAGGTATCTTGTACCAGTCCGGATTCATTTCTAATCCGCGGAGCTTTCTAGCGGCCCGGACGTGTTGCTCGAACGCATAAAAATCCCGGAATGCTGGAGGATCAGGTACCGGAGGTAGAATAACTAAATCTGATTCGTTATTAGAAAAAAGATCGATATCAACATTAGCAACCTCATTCTCTAACTGTTTTAATATTGAATAATTTTGATTCCAGTTCACTAGGCTTTCTTTTAAAGTTTTAGGCACTGCTAAAAAATGATCATTATTCTGATTATCACTAATCCACTGTGCTGAGTTGCGAATATCCACGATTCGGTTTCCACTCTTAAAACCAAATCGGGGGGAAGGATTATTATTTTCCGAGTATGTTAATAATTTCATTTTTTGGATTTTCTATTCATTGTGTTAAAGGTTGCCACGCAGGGCCTGTTCTTTTTCGATCGATTCAAATAATGCTCTAAAATTACCTTTGCCAAAACTATTGGATCCTTTTCGCTGTATGATCTCATAAAAAAGTGTGGGCCTGTCTTGAATCGGTTTGGTAAATATCTGTAGCATATATCCATTGTCATCTGAATCTACAAGAATACCTAATTCAGCAAGTATATTTATATCTTCTTGTAAATGACCGACTCTTTCTGTGAGTGTATCATAATAAGATGTTGGCGTTGGTAAAAATTCAACTCCATTTGACCTTAATTTTTTTACTGTTTTAATAATATTTTTTGTAGATAGTGCTACATGTTGAACTCCCGCACCTTTATAATAATCTACAAATTCTTGAATTTGAGATTTTTTTAGTCCATCTGCTGGTTCGTTAATAGGCATTTTGATTTTCTCGTTTTCATTGGCCATGACGATAGACCTGAGAGAGCTATACTCAGTTGAGAGATCTTTATCATCAACGGACCAAAATCGGTGCCATCCAAAAACCTTTTCATAAAAGTCACACACTGGCTGCATAATGCCATCAGGCTGATTTCCTACTACATGATCAATATGAATAATACCAACAGAGTTAGTTGTAATATTCGAGTCCATCTCTTCATATCCAGGAAGAAATACACCATTATAATTATTTCGCTCCACAAAAGTATGTGTGGTGTCACCATAGGTTTTAATAGTTGCAACAACTGCTTCGCCTTTGTCATCCTCAATCATTTTTGGTTCGCTAACGCTTTTAGCTCCTCTTGCTGTGGTTTCTTTCCAGGCATTTTCTGCATTATCTACTGAAAAAGAAACGTCCTTGATTCCGTCTCCATGTTTATCAATATGTTGTCCTATTTGTGTGCCGGATACTAAAGGAGAGCTGAGCACAAACTGCACCTGATTTTGCTTCATAACGTAGCTAACCTTTTCACGATTTCCCGTTTCAAGTCCCATATAGCCAACCGGTTGAAATCCAAGAGCATTTTTGTAATAATGAGCTGCCTGCTTAGCATTCCCAACATAAAGCTCGCAATGGTCAAAAGAGTTGATCTTATAATTATTCATAACATTTTCAATATTATAGGAATGATTTCAAAGCATCAATAAACTGAGTGTTTTCTTTTTCAGTACCGATAGATATTCGTATACTATTTCCCCATCCAAAAGATGAGAGTCTCCTTACAATTATTCCTTTTTTTAATAGGTTATTTGATATGAATTTAGCTTCTTCGCTATCTTTCCATATAGTTGTAATAAAATTTGTATAGCTTGGAATATAATTTATCCCAAGTGCATCAAACTTATTGGTTAAGTAATTAATTCCTATATTATTCATCTTGATAGTTTTATCTAAAAAGTTAGAATCATCCAACGCGGCAATTCCTGCATACTGAGCAGGTAATGAAGGTTCAAATGGTGGTTTTACTTTATTCAGGTTTTCTACAAGCTCTTCGTGTGCGAAACCATATCCTAATCGCAAACCGCCTAAACCATATGCTTTTGAAAATGTTCTGAGCGTGATAACGTTATCATAGCGATAGTGCATAGAATCAGGATAGTCAGGTTGAAATTTTGCAAACTCATAGTATGCCTCATCTAAAATAATTAATACTCTCTCTGGAACATGTGAATAAAACTGATCAAAGTCAGATTTGTTTATATAAGTTCCCATAGGATTATCAGGGTTAGCAATATATATTATTTTTGTATAGTCTGTTATTTTTTCGGCCATTAGTTCAAGGTTATAGTGATAATCTTTCATTGGAACCCAGTGGATTTTTCTTCCAGATGCATTTGCTAAAACTCGAAATCCAATGAAAGAACCTTCGGCCGTTATTATTTCATCATCATTTAGCAAAAATGTTCGCATAATTGTAGACATTATTCCTTCAGATCCTGCACCAATAACTACGTTTCCTATTTTGATGTTAAATATTTTAGCTAATTTATTTCGGAGGTTATAGCCCGAGGCATCAGGATATCGGTTTAGACTGTTATATGTTTTTTTTATGGCCTCTATAGCCAGCGGGCTAGCGCCATGCGGGTTCTCATTAGATGATAATTTTATATATTTTTTATTTCCACTTTCTATCCTAGCCTCATGGATAGATTTTCCGGGTTTATACCTCTCAAGTTTTTTTATGTATGATGGTACAAGTGGCATATTAGATATTTAAGCCTTGTTTCATATTTAAAGGTTTACACCGTTAAATTTAGGCCTATAGATATTAATGAAGTTATTCAATAGCAAAAAATTTATTCTGTCACTAACTGTTTTCTATGGAATATATAATATTTATTCATGTGCTGCGATTCAATCGCCATCAGGAGGTCCTAAAGATAACATTCCCCCAATTTTATTATCCTCAGATCCTGAAAGTGGTTCTACGCGATTTTCAAGTGGGAAGGTTGACCTTGTTTTTTCCGAATATTTACAGGAAAAGTCTATCAACAATGCTATTACAATACTACCAACAACAAAAATTCCGGCGGAGATAAAATACAAGGGAGATAAGGTCACTATCTTTTTCCCTGATAGCTTACAAAGGAATCAGACCTACATAATATCAATTAATAGAGGATTAAAAGATGAACATGGAGTGCCTTTAGCTCAGGGTATCCAGCTTGCATTCTCAACAGGAGAAAGAATTGACAAATCAGAATTAAGCGGACAGATATTTTATAATGGCAAAGCATCCAGCTTGTTGTGGAAAATAAGAGACTCTACAGACCAGGTTGATTTTTTTAAACGTTTGCCAGACTATAAGATAGATGCCAGCGATGATGGGGAATATGTATTTAGCTATCTTTCATCTGGATCTTACAAAGTTGTAGGAGTGGACAAATCTATATCTGGTAGATTACTTGATCCTGGTTATGCGGTATATGGTCTACCGTGGAATGATTCTATAACGATTGACACTATAGATATGGTCCAGAATGGAATAAACATATTAATACCTGATCAACCACGCACTACAAGAATATTAAGTGCTCAGTGGGTTTCCAATAGATGGGGAAAGTTGACCTTTGATTATTCTATTGATCAGTACAAAAAAATTATACTTGTTGATATAGTATCAGACAGCTTTGGAGTAAGAGCAAAAACTTTTATTGATAACAAAGAAAAAAATATTTTACACTTTGTTATTCCTGATTCAATCAAATCAGGTACAAAGACTATAATTGATGTTGCGCCTGTATATCAAAACACCTATGTCGTTATCGATTCAGGAAAAATATTTGCACGCATTCCAACTGAGAAAGACACATCCTATATTACAATTACAAACCATAATAATAGTTCAGTATTAGATATTGAAGAAAATAATATTCTCCCTTTAGGCATTCACTTTTCTAAAATTATGGATAATGTAAAACTAGATAGCGCAATTTCACTTTTCAAAGATTCTACATTGTTAGATATAAATATGGTTTGGGATAGCCCAATGCATCTTGCGATTACCCCTAATAGTAATTGGGAACCTTTATCTGAATACTCGTTAATAATTATAAGGGATAATATTTTTTCAACAATGATTAGAAGCATAGAAGATTCAATAAAAACAATTAAAATATCCACCTCCAGGTATAAAAAATTCGGAAGCTTGATAGGCAATATTATTACACCCCATTTCAATCCCCTTATTGCAAAACTATCAACTTTTGAAAAAGAAAATTTATTTCATAATGCTATAGTAAATTCATCGTCATTATTTAAAATAACTAGGATACCTGAAGGGAAATATTATTTGTTATTTTTTTATGATAAAGATGCTAACACAAAATATTCTACTGGACACTTGTCTCCATATGCAACATCTGAGTGGTTTGAGATTGTACCTGATACAATATCTATTAGGAGTAACTGGGATATGGAAGTAGCTGACATAAGGCTTACAAAATAGCGTATGCATTGTGTAATACTAGCAGGTGGAAGTGGCACGAGGTTTTGGCCTTATAGCAGGAAAGATAATCCTAAACAATTGCTTAATATTGTTGGCAATCAGTCAATGTTGCAGATCACCGTTGATCGTTTGAGTAAGATAAAATCTACAAGTCAGATTTACATTATTACAAAAAAGGAGCTTTATGATCCTATTATAA